>Ga0207703_10000017_pt1 | contig 282185 bp, 227 predicted proteins | sample KBSSwiS12_FD_184304 | JGI IMG/M metagenome (GOLD analysis project Ga0207703, IMG submission 184304) | Switchgrass rhizosphere microbial communities from Kellogg Biological Station, Michigan, USA - KBS Switchgrass S1-2 (SPAdes) (version 2) | ecosystem: Host-associated > Plants > Roots >... | reverse complement strand
CGCCCGCACCGTGTTGTCGTGGGTGAGGCGGTGCAGCTCGGTCCCGGTGGCGGTGTCCCAGATCCGCGCGGTGTTGTCGTCGCTGGCGGTGGCCAGCCGCGACCCGTCCGGCGCGAACACCACCGCCCGCACCGTGTTGTCGTGGGTGAGGCGGTGCAGCTCGGTCCCGGTGGCGGTGTCCCAGATCCGCGCGGTGTTGTCGTCGCTGGCGGTGGCCAGCCGCGACCCGTCCGGCGCGAACACCACCGCCTGCATCCAGCTGTCGTGGGTGAGGCGGTGCAGCTCGGTCCCAGTGGCCGCGTCCCAGATCCGCGCCGTCTTGTCGCCGCTGGCGGTGGCCAGCCGCGACCCGTCCGGCGCGAACACCACCGCCCGCACCCAGCTGTCGTGGGTGAGGCGGTGCAGCTCGGTCCCGGTGGCCGCGTCCCAGATCCGCGCCGTCTTGTCGTAGCTGGCGGTGGCCAGCCGCGACCCGTCCGGCGCGAACACCACCGCCTCCACCGTGTTGTCGTGGGTGAGGCGGTGCAGCTCGGTCCCGGTGGCCGCGTCCCAGATCCGCGCCGTGTTGTCGTCGCTGGCGGTGGCCAGCCGCGACCCGTCCGGCGCGAACACCACCGCCTCCACCGTGTTGTCGTGGGTGAGGCGGTGCAGCTCGGTCCCGGTGGCGGTGTCCCAGATCCGCGCGGTGTTGTCGTCGCTGGCGGTGGCCAGCCGCGACCCGTCCGGCGCGAACACCACCGCCTGCATCCAGCTGTCGTGGGTGAGGCGGTGCAGCTCGGTCCCAGTGGCGGTGTCCCAGATCCGCGCCGTGCTGTCGCGGCTGGCGGTGGCCAGCCGCGACCCGTCCGCCGCGAAGGTGATGTCGGTGATGAGTCCATGGTGGCCGAGAAGCGTGCGAAGGACAGTCCCGGTGCGGGTGTCCGAAATGACGACGGCGGAGCCCACACCATAGGCAAGGAGACGGCCGTCCGGCGACCAAGCCGGGGATCGCGGCACCCCACCAGGACGGGTGATCACCGTGGTAGTGCCCGGTCCGGGGATGGCGGCGAGGGCGAGCTCCGCTGCTGTCGCGTCCGGGTCGATGTCCGATCGGACAATGGCGGCGCGGGTCCAGACGCTGCTCGCCAGTTTCACACCGGTCAGGTCGGAGTCGCTGATCCGGGTGCCGTACAGATCGGCGTGGTCGAGGTCGGCGCCGGTAAGGGCGGTCTCGTGGAGCTCGGCGTCGCGGATGATCGCGCCGACCAGCGACGCGCCGGCCAGGTCAACCCGTCGCAGGTGCGCGCCGGTGAGGGTGGCGCCGTCGAGCGCGGCCCGGGTGAGCTGGACGTCGACCTCGCGGGTGCGGGTCAGGATGGCATCGGACAGGTCGGCGTCGGTGAGGTCCAGGCCGGCGACGTCGAGTCCGGTCAGGTCAGCGCCGGCCATCCTGGCCCCGACCGTGGCGGCCGCCGGCCCGTAGATCGGGATCAGGGCGTGGGCGACAGCGACAGCGTTGATCCGGGCTGGGTTGGTCGCGTCGGGGTTGTGGAGGGTGGCGTCGGCCCAGGTGCGCGCGCGTGACGGTCCGGCGGCGCCGATGAAGAAGTCGACCATCAGCGTCGACATCGTCCGGGATGTGAGCGCTTCGACGTCGCGCGAGGTCGCGGCGTCGGCGGCGGCCGCCGCGGCGACGAGGTACTCCATGACGGACTGGTGGATGAAGGCGAACGTGTCCGCGCCGGCCCGGACCAGCAGGCTGCCGGACCCGATCTGCTGCGCGGCTTCGGCCTGGTCGATTCCCTGCGCGGCCATGCCCTCGAGGACATGCCCGGCGGCGTCGGTGAGCTCGCTCAGGCTGATTGTCGGGCTTGTCGTCCGCCACAGCCGCCCAGCGAGATGCGTGACCGCGTCGCGTAGATCGGCGGCGGTGAGCGTGGTGATTCCACCGGGCAGGCGGCGGCGCTCCTCTTCTTTAGCAAGCCACTGGCCGACCAGCTCGGCGTACAGGTCGGCGGAGCTGATCCCGCCATCGCGGTCGCGGACGGTCAGCAGCTTCGCCTCATCCAGCGCGGCGATGAACCCGAGCATCCGGGGGTTGCGGCCCAGGCCGAGCAGGTCGCGGATGTCCCGGATCAGCTCCAGCCGGGCCCGCGCCCGGGCCATATCGCCGTTGTACAGGCGGATGAGGAACTGTTCGATCTGTTCCGGGGTGAAGTCCTCGACGGTGGCGATCCGGCTGGCCGCGAGATGCTCGACCTTGCGGCCCAGGGCGGTGCGGACCTGCTCGTCGGAGCGGAAGTGCTGGGTCCGGCTGGTGAGTACAATTTTCGCGGTGCCGCTGACCCCGGCGAGCAGCGTGTCGAGATGTTCAGCGGCCCGGTCGTAGCTGACCCGTAGCGCGAGCTCGTCGAAACCGTCGAACAGCAGCACGAGGCGACCGGTGCGGAGCATGTAGCGGAACTTAGGCGCGTCGAACGTCTCCAGCCCGGCGCGCAGCAGATGCGCGGCGGCCAGCTCCTCGATACCGTGCGCCTTCTCCAGGGTCCGCAGGTCCACCAGCAGCGGGATGAGATGCGGCAGTTTGTCGGGCAGGGTACGGGCGAGCTCATGGAGCAGGAACGTCTTGCCCCGGCCGAAATCCCCCAGGATCAGGATGAACCGGGCGGTGTCGGCTGATAGCCAGTCCACGACCTGCCCCAGAGCATCCTCGGTGATCTCACCCGGCCCGGTGTGGTCGACGCGGCGGTAGCGCTGCGGCAGGTACAGGCCGGGTGGGTAGACCGGGTCGGCGGCCAACCGGGCGGCCTGCCCGGTCAGGAAGCTGGTCAGGTCGAGCAGGCCCTGGTACTCGCTGAAGCTGACCAGCCGCACCCCCAGCGCGAGCGCGTGGCGGCGAAGTTCCTCCTCGGCGCGGACACCGGCGTGGACGAGTTCGGAGAGCAGCCCGGTGTCATTGGCCGCGTAGCCCGCGTGCGCGCCGCGGGCGAACGCGGCGATGGCAGTCTCGGTCGGCGGTGCCTCCAGAACACCGATGACCCGCATCGTGATGGTCTGGTCATCGCGCCACGTCAACCGAAGATAGGGGGCGTCGACGGCGTCGATCCGCCGCACCGTCGCGGCGGGGTGACACAGGCCGGCGACCTCCGCGACCCGATCCAGGAGATCGTCCCGCCGGCCCGGGACGGAGGCGCGCGAGTCGACTCGGGGACCGCCCGCGGGTCGTGGACGATCGTCGTCCCCCTCGGGCGCGGGCCGGAGCTTGTCGAACGCGCGGACCGTCAGCCATGTCCGGTCGAACCGCTCCGGCGCCGGCCGCCCGTCTGATCGGCCCGGCCACGTGTAGCGGGTGAGGCCGTGGGCGTCCAGGCGCAGCAGCCGGTGGCGGCGCATATCCGATGTCGCCGGTGTGCCGCTGTCGATCGCGGCCAGACTGGCGCCACGCCAGCCCTCGCCGTGGATGGTTCGAGGCGGCTCGGGCTGGTCGTGGACCAGCAGATGGAGGTTCTGACCGAAATCTGCGAGCGCCGCTCGGTCACGGATCGTCCTGTCCGGCCTGGCTCCCGGGTCAGGCGACGGATCGTGGTGCACGGCCCCGATACACAGCCAGCCATCACGCTCGTACGGCACGAGCTCGGAGGCGAACCACCCGAGTTGCTCATCCCCTAGCCAGCCATGCTCGTCGCTGTCCTGGTGGGTGAGCGCCATCGTGGAGTTCCAGCCGGCCACGACCACCTTTAGCTCCGGGAACGGGTGCAGCGACCAGGGTCGGCCGGCGGCGAACGTCGACCCGTCAGGACCGTAGAACGCGGCCACCATCTGCTCGAAATACCGCCACTTCACGTGGTACGGCTCCGCCGGCTCGGTCTCCTCGGCTTCGCAGGTGTCGAAATACGCCCGGCACAGCGGCCGGCTCACATCCGACCGACCCGGCACCACCACGATCCGCCGATGCGGCAGACCGAGCCGCGCCGCCATATTCTCGAGAAGATCCCGGGCCCGGTCGAACTCGCCCCGGCGGGCGTGCGCGGTCAGGTTACCGGTCACGATCACCAGATCGGGCCAGACCTCGGACGCCGCCGCCAGCCCCTCCAAATCGCTGATCAGCTCGTCGAGAAGCGCAGCCACGCGATCGTCGCTGCCCAAGCTGAACGCCCCGAGCTGGGGCCCCGGCACATGGAGAATCGACACGGTGGAGGGATCGCGCTCACCGCTCGGGAAGCGAACCGACCCGTCCACCCCGCTTGTCACGGCGGGTATGGCCGGAGCGGCCTGACGCGTGGACGCGCGGCCGGGTGCGCCTTCGCCGGGGAAAGGCATCCGCTCGTCCGGCCCCGGTGGATGCGGGCCGTCGAGCGCGTTCAGAAGCGCCCTGCGCGCGGCATCCTCGGACAGGCCCAACAGCCGGACATGACTGAGCCGGCCCAGCAGCGGCGGTGGTTCGCAGTCCGCGACCACCACCGGGACCAGCAGCCGTTCACGCTCGTGCGCGAGCCGGGTCGCCGCCTCCCGCTCCTCCCGGCCGTAGGTCGTCCGACTCAGATAGGCCGGCGACAGAATCGCCACCACTCGATCCGCCTGCCCCAGGGCCTGATCCATCCGGTCCAGGAAACTGCTGCCCACTGGCCACGACCACTCGTCGTAGTCAACGTCATAACCGGCCCGGCGCAGCTCCTGGTAAATCCAGCGGGCCCAAGGCCGGTCCGGCCCCGCCACGCTGAGGAAGACCCGTAACGGTCTCGACGCGACTACCCCCGTGCTCACGGCGATGATCCTGTCACAGAAGTGCGCATCTCCCGAGTCGGACCGGACCGCTCGCCGCCGGGCAACGACGAGACGAGCCACATCCCAGGCGGCCGCGCATCAGCGTCAGTCAGGCGCGGAATCAACCAGCCGAGGGTCGGCACGCCAGGCCAATGGGAAGGCGGGCGTTCGCGTCGCTGTGGGCAGCGGCAAGCCGCGTGGGCGGTCACGCCTCGCGCGCGCTGCCCCACAAGCTGGGATAGGTCGAGAGCTTCAATTTGCAGCGCCCCCGAGGATTCTGTGCCGGAGAGCGACGACGTCATCCTGCGCCGCCAAGCTCACGGGCGAGCAACTTCGACGGCTTGACCTCGGTCGCGCGTGGCGGGCTGACAATGTCGCCCGCCGCTCCGGTTCCGCGGCCGTCTCGCGCGTCACGCCCAGCCGCGCACCTCGAAGTCGATCGTGTTTAATAGCCGCGCCCTCGGCCCCCTTGTTGTCCATGATCTCCGGTAAGTCGTACCTCCAGGTATATATCCAATTTTGTTCCTACCGAGGGTTAACGAGCCACGTCGAGGCGGGATTGCGCTGCCGCCTAAAGATTTCTGTGCCCTCGTGATCGGGCTGGGGTTAGCGAGCTACAACGGCACAGGCAGTGCGCGCGTGCACGTCGTTTCTATGCCCTCTTGATCGGGCTGGGGTTAGCGAGGATAGGTTTCTCGCTTGAAATCAACGGGACGGTGGTTACGTTTCTATGCCCTCTTGATCGGGCTGGGGTTAGCGAGGGCGCCCCTTACGGGGTGGCATTGAGCCGCGGTGATGGTAGCTGGATCTACGGACCTCCTTGGAGCGATCATAACGTTGGCGGTTGATGACAGGTGTGGAGTGGGTGATCTGGCCTGTGAGCTGCGTAGACGGGGTGTACACGGACCTTGGCCGGCCGGGTCCGTTGCGTCGGGTGCTGTACGGGGTCCCGCCATGGGTCACGGTGTGCGTCCCGATCCGGGCGGTTCCCGCGGCTGGGCGCCGTGCCCTGAGTATGATCGCGGCCGTGCGGGGGGTGCGATGCCGGCGACGGTGATGATCCGGATGGAGCGGGTGCCGTTCGCTCCGTCGCCGTCTCAGCTGCATGCGGCAGCGTCCGGCCTGTTCGAAGGACCCGGTGTGGATCATCATGGGTCGGTGAAGGACTACGCTGTCCGGCCGCCCTCGTTGGTGGATGGCCTGACGGTGTGGCCGCTGACCTGGCTCGGCAGGAGGGATCTTCCAGAGGGCTGGGGGACGTCGTCGGTGCGGTTTGGCGCGTGTGAGCGGCCGGTGCGGGCAGTCGAGTGCATGCGGTGGCTCCCGTCGGAGCTGTATCCGGTCCGGCCAGTACGGCGGGCGGATGTCGCGACCGTGTCGCCGTTGTTCTTTTCGCACAATGGACGGGATCTCCCGCTACCGGACCCGTCGCGGATCACCCGCTCGCTGATCGAGCGGTGGAACAGCTGCGCGCCTGATCTTTCAGTCGGCGTGGCCGACGGCCAGGCGTTGATGAACACGGTGTTCCTGGACGACATGCGCGGCGGGGTGCGGCGGACGGCGGTCTCCGCCGAGCGGCGGCAGGTGGGGTTCGTCGGCACGTTCCGGTTACGGTTGCCGCGCGCGGCGCCGGAGGCAGTGGGATGGCTGTTTGGCCTGCTCATGCGGTTCGCTGCCCTGGCCGGGGTGGGCGCGCAGACCACCCATGGTTTCGGCGCGGTCGACGTGGCGTTGGACGGGGACCGCCTACCAGCCCGACCAGCCGGTGACCGCTCACCCGAAGACCGTTCCCGGGGGATGGCCCACGGCGGGTCTCCCGCCGCGGCACGACGTTCGTCGGCGCCGGCCGGATAGCCGGACGGGGAGCGAGCGGTGGGTGCGTTGTTCGCGCGGGCGTTCAGCTCGCAGGGGCTGCTCGACGCATGGGACGAGGTCCGGGACGCCGCGCTCGCTGACGGCGAGCCGGACCGTGCCGTGACCGCGTTCGAGGCGGACGCGGCCCGCAACCTAGCTGATCTTGCTGAGGATCTGCGGGACGGCGCCTGGGCGCCGTCGCCGGTCCGCCGCGTCGAGATCCCCAAACCGTCCGGTGGTGTCCGCGTCCTGGGTATCCCGGAGCTGGTCGACCGGGTAGTCGAACGTGCCCTGCTGCGCGTCCTGGACCCGATCATCGATCCGCTGCTGCTGCCGTGGAGCTTCGCCTACCGACGTGGTCTCGGCCCGAAGGACGCGATCGCGGCGCTGACCGAGGCCCGCGATAGCGGCCTGGGCTGGGCCGCGCGTTCCGACGTTGACGACTGTTTCGCCGCGATTCCGCGCTGGGAGGTCATCCGCCGGCTGCGCGACGTCATAGACGACGACCGTGTCGTTCACCTCGTCAGCGAGCTGCTGAACCGTCCCGTTCTCGGAAGCCGTACCGACCCGGCCGGGCGAGGTCTGGGCCTGCATCAGGGCAGTGCGATCTCACCGCTCCTCAGTAACCTGTACCTGGACACGTTCGACCGCGCGATGCTCCGGGCCGGCTTCCGGGTGATCCGCTTCGCGGATGATTTCGCGATCCCTGTCGAGAGCCGGGCGGCGGCCGAACGGGCGCTGACGGCGGCGGCGACGGAGTTGGAGGACCTCCGGCTGCGGATCGAGGCGGGAAAGTCCGCCGTGGCCTCCTTCGACGAAGGCGTCCGGTTCCTCGGTGAGACGGTCACCGCCTCCACAGTCAACCGGGGTGAGCTGCTCTCCCACCCGCTGGAGACGGTTGTGTACGTCGAACGGCAGGGCGCGACCGTCCGTACGCGGGGCGACCGGCTAATCGTCACCCACCCCGACGGCAACGAACCCATCGGAGCGGACCCGTCACCCGGGGATGCGGCAGCAGGCTCGGAGGCTCTGCTCCGACTGAGCATGCGCCGAATTCGCCAGGTGGTGTGTTTCGGCCGGGTCAATCTGACGACGCCGTTTCTGCATGCCGCCGCCGAGCGGGGTATCGACGTTGTGCTGCTCACCGAGCACGGCGCTCTCGGCGCACGGCTCACCACCCCCGTCAGCGGTGATCCCGCCGTCCGCCGGGCGCAGTACCGGGCCGCGGATGACGATTCCCGGGCCCGTGGCATCGCGGTGGCATTCGTGGACGGCAAGATCGGAAACATGCGGGTGTCGATGACCCGCGCCGCCGAACGCGCGGACGATATCGATACATATGCTGCCGCGGAACGGATCGGGGAGCTGGGCCGCCGGCTTCCGGATGCCACCTCACGAGAGGAAATCCTCGGTATCGAGGGCGCCGCGACCCGTGAGTACTTCCAGGCGATGCGCCGTGGCCTCAACCCGCAGTGGGGCTTCGAAGCCCGGCAGCGCCGCCCGCCGCCCGATCCGGTCAACGCGATGCTCTCCTACGGGTACACGCTTCTGACCCACGAAGCGATCGCCGCGATCGAAGCCGCCGGACTCGATCCCATGGTCGGCGTCCTGCACCAGCATCGCTGGGGCCGCCCCGCGCTCGCCCTCGACCTCATCGAGGAGTTTCGCCCGATCACCGTTGATGTCGCCATCGGCCGCGCGATCAGCACCCGCCAGATCCGGCCCGAGCAGTTCACCCGTGACCCGGCCGCCGGCTGCCGGATGGCGCCCGACGCGAAAGCCACGTTCATCGGTGCGTACGAAAAGCGCATGCTCACCCTCACCACCCACCTCGCCACCGGCCGGCGCGTCTCCTACCGAGTCGCCTTACACCTCCAGGCGAAGCTCCTCGCCCGCGCACTTCTCGACCCGGCCGCCTCCTACAGCCCACACCGGCGGAAGTAGCGCCGATGATCGTCATCGTCTGCTACGACATCGCCGAGGACGGCCGACGCGAGGACGTCGCCGCCCTTCTGTCCGGCTACGGGCCCCGCGTCCAGCTCTCCGTCTTCGAATGTGAGGTGCTCGACGCCGACGCACTCCGCGACCTCCGAGCCGCGCTACGCGCCCGCATCGACACCCTCGAAGACCAAGTCCGCCTCTACCCGACGACCGCCGCGACCTTCAGCGAGCGGTACATCCTCGGCGCGCGGGTCGTGGAGGAACGCAGCGACTACTGGATCGTCCGATGAGACCGCCGCCCCGCTCTCGCTGCCGCCCCGTACAGGCAGCGCCGAAACCACCCTTCCCAGCCGAGGTCCGTGAACTCCGTATCCGCCCAGGTCAGAACACTGATCACCGGCGTCGCCTGACCCCCGGAAGCAGGTATCAATGATCGATTCAAGGAGGTCCGGGGAAACAGCTACCATCGCCCCAGGTCAGGAGCACCTGAACACGGGTGCCCTCGCTAACCCCAGCCCGATCAAGAGGGCATAGAAACCCTGTTGCCTGCTCCACTCGGCCTCCCTCCCTGACCCCTGGCCTCGCTAACCCCAGCCCGATCAAGAGGGCATAGAAACGTAGGAGTGAGAGTGCTATGCCTTCTTACTGATGCAGACTCGCTAACCCCAGCCCGATCAAGAGGGCATAGAAACCTCCTCGAAGATGGCCTCGCGTGGGACCTGCCTATAGCTCGCTAACCCCAGCCCGATCAAGAGGGCATAGAAACGTCGTCCTCGTTGGGCCAGCCATCACGACGGTCCTCGCTAACCCCAGCCCGATCAAGAGGGCATAGAAACGAAGATGAAGAGGTAATCGCCGCCGTTCGAGTGCTCCTCGCTCGCTAACCCCAGCCCGATCAAGAGGGCATAGAAACGCACCCGTGGCTCCTCTCTGCCTGCTGGATGCAGCTCGCTAACCCCAGCCCGATCAAGAGGACATAGAAACGGTCATGCTCGACACCAGGTCGGACGCAGTCCAATGGCTCGCTAACCCCAGCCCGATCAAGAGGGCATAGAAACGTCGAGCGTCAACCCGCCCCACACCGCGTCTGGCCTCACCAACCCCAGCCCGATCAAGAGGGCGTAGAAACCTCACGCGCACCAGTTCGTCATCGCGGCCGAGGATCGCCTCGCTAACCCCAGTCCGGTCAAGAGGGCATGGAAACCGTAGGCCGAGGGCCGTGGTGAAACCAGTTGCTCGCTAACCCCCGCCCGATCAAGACGGCATAGAAACATCCCGAGGGCCGGTGGGGGCAGGCTTGGCCGCCTCGCGCTAACGCCGTTGGTCTCGCTGACCTGGCCCGAGCAAGGTGCCAAGACCTCCTGCGCCCAGCTGGGGGGAGAGATGGGCACCTGGCGGCCGGCGTCTGTCCTTCTGGGATGGCCTGCTAGGCTTGCTCGTGTTGATCAGGATCTCGATGAATATCCCGGCGCCCGCTGGTGGCAAGGGGCGTTGGTCGTGTTGGCGTTGCCTGGTACGGGGGAGCTGTGCGGCTTGTTTTGTTGACGAGCGCTGGGAATCAGGGGTTTATTTTCGCGAGCAACCGTCTGCGTGAGGCGGTTGGTGCGTCCGAGATCGTTCGGACGGTGACGACCGACTGGGTGCGGGACGCGTGTGCGGCGGTCTCCGAAACTCCTGGTCAGCGGGCGGTGGTGTTGCGGGCGTCTTCCGGCGGCGCTCTGGTGCTCGCCGACGATGGGCGTGGCGGCGCGGACGCGGCGGCCGATCTGACGTGGCGGGTGACGAGCGCGGCGCTGGCCCGCGCGCCGGGGCTGGATGTGTTCGGCTCGAGTGTGGCGATCAACGGTTCGCTGCCGACCCGGGAGGAGGTCGGCCGGGTTTTCGCGGCGGCGGGGCGTCGCCAGGCGTCCCGGCCGGCGGCGGCTACACGGTTCGGGCGGCTGCCGGTGGTGGCGGCGTGTTCGAGCACGGACCTGCCGGCCGCGGTGTGGCGTTCGGACGCGCCCGCGGACGGTCGCGGCCGGCCGCTTCCGGGTGAGGACCCGGTGCCGCTTTCCGCGGAGGCGCGGGCGAAGCGGGCCGCGCGGCCGGCGGCTGATCGGAGAATGCGCACCCTTCTCGGTCCAGCGTTTCCGCTGGTCGATATTGACGATTTCTTTGATGTGGTCGAGTGGGTCGGTGTGGTGCACGCTGACGGCAATGGCCTGGGCGGGGTATTTCAGCGGGCGGGGGAGCTGCTGGCAGACGCGCGGGCGGTTGCGAAGCTGAGTGAACGGGTACAGGCGGCGGCTGATGTCGCTTTCCGGGCGGCGGCGCTGGCGGTCCCGGTGGGAGGGCGGGGTGCGCCGCTGGTTCCTCTGGTAGTCGGGGGTGATGATCTGACCGTTCTGGTGGATGGCGCGGCGGCGCTTCCGTTCGCGCGGGCCTATCTGGACGGGTTCGGCGCGGCGACCGCGCGGGACGAGCTGATCCGTACGGTGACCGGCGGTCGGGGGTTGACCGCGGCGGCGGGTGTGGCGGTCGTGAAGCCGCATTTTCCCTTCTCGTCGGCGTACGGGCTGGCCGCGCAGTTGTGCCGGAACGCGAAAGACACTATTGCCGGTGTTGGCGATGCGTCGGCCGCGGCCGGGGTGGGGCTGCACGGTGTGGATGTGCATGTTCTGTTCGACAATGTGGTGACGTCGCTGCCCGCCTTGCGTGAGCGGCTGCGGGTTCCCGCTCGGGAGGGATCGGCGGGCTCGGTGATGCTGCATGAGCGGCCGTTCTTCCTGCCCGCGCCGGGGGCGGAGTTGCCGGCGCACGCGCGGCACCGGCACATTGACGCGGTCCTCGCCCGGGCGCGGGCCGTCCAGGGCCGGGCCGGGGGCCGGGCGAATGGTGACGCGGTGAGTCGGTCGCAGCTGCATGGGCTGCGGGAGGATGTGTATGCCGACCCGGGCCGGGCGCAGCGCCGGTTCGCGGATCTGTGGCGCCGGTCGGCGCCGGGCGGGGAGGATCGGGCGGTCCTCACGCTGCTCGCTGGGGCGCCGGGCGATCCGCCGTCCCTGTTCCGGCCGGTCGACGGGGACGGTGGCCAGTCGACGGCGCTGGTCGACGCCGTGGAGCTGGCTGATCTGGCTGCGGCGTGGACGGGCGGCGCCTCATGAGCACGGCCGGAGCGGCCGGGGATACCGCGGGAGCGCCGCAGGTGCTCGCGGCGGAGACGGTCCTGACGGTCGAGACGTTGTCGGACTGGCATGTCGGGTCGGGTGGCCGGCGGTCGGGGCTGGTGGATGTGGGGGTGCGGCGGGACAGCGACGGCCTGCCCTACCTGCCGGGCACGACGATGACGGGGGTGCTGCGGGATGCCTGCCTGACCGTGGCCCGCGCGTTGGACGACGGCGATCCGGCTGGCGTGTGGCGGCGCTGGCACCGCTACCTGTTCGGTGACCGGCCGGCCGAGATGGGCTGGACGGGGGTGGGATGGCGCCCTCGCCCTGCGGTGGTCGGTGTTGGCGTGGCCCGGTTGCCGACCGCGTTGCGGGCCTGGCTGAGCGTTGATCAGCGGCTGGTCCGGGAGACGACGTTCGTCAAGCCTGGGGTGCGGATCGACCGGGCCAGCGGCCGTGCGATGGACGACATGCTCCGTTTCGTGGAGATGGCCCGCGCCGGGCTGCCGTTGACCGCCGAGGTCCGCCTGCGGCTGCCGGCCAGGACCGATGGCGCCGACCCGTCCGGCACCGGCGCGGACCCGGGCGGGCCGGGGGCGGATGGCGGGCTGGCGGTGGGCCGGGCGGCGACGGTGCTGCTGGTGCTGGGCGCGGCGTGGTGTGACCGGATCGGCGGTGATCGGCGGCGCGGAGCGGGGCTGGTGCGGCTGTCCTGGGCTGGGCAGGAGCCGGCGATGTGGGCCAGGTGGCTGGCCCGCTCTGGCTGGTGCCCGCCCGACCCGCCGGCCGCCGGCCAGGCGCCGCGCCCGCCGGTCCGGCGGTCGAGACTGGCCGGGGATGTGCCGCCGGAGGCCGCGGGGCTGACCCCGGACGAACGGGAGCCGGGGCCGAGGGCGGTCGTGGTTGAGCTCGCCATCGACTGCCGTGGGCCGGTGCGGGTGCCTCGGCAGGTCCTGGGGAACGTGACGGTCGGCCATGACCATCTGCCCGGGGCGGGCCTGCTGGCCTGGTTGTCGTCGCGGTGGGGCGAGGAGCTGGTGCGGGCGGCGGTGGCCGCGAACCGGTTGCTGGTCCGGCACGCCTACCCGGAGGTCGACGGCCGGCGGGGGCTGCCCGTCCCGTTCAGTCTGTTCCGGGTCCGCCGGACCGGCGCGGTGGTGAACGCGGCGGCCGCGCCGCTGCCTGATGAGCCTGTCCGCCAGGTTCGGACGGGCTGGACGCTGCCGGACGCGCCGGGCGGGAGGTTGGTGGTGTGGGAGCAGCCGTTGGCGGAGGCGACGCACAACACGGTGTCTCGGGCGACCCAGCGGCCGGACGGCGCTGGCGGCGTGTACGCGGTTGAAGTCCTCCCTGCGGGCAGCCGGCTGCGGACCCGGATCGTCGTGGACGCGGCGGTGGCCCACGATCTGCGTCTGGCCTTTGGCCCGGCCTGGTGGGAACGGCTCGCGGGTCCGGCGCGGATGGGCGCCCGCCGGAGCGGTGAATACGGCCAGGTCCACGTGACCGTCGACGCGCCGGCCGCCCCCACGGCCCCGGGCGCCGGCCGGCCCGTTCCCGGCCCCGGGGAGGAGTTCCGGGTGTGGGCGGGGTCGGATCTGGTGATCCCGAGCCGGTCGCTGCGGCTGGCGGCCGACCCGGCGGACCTGCTGACGGTGTTGGCGGCCCGGCTGAACCGGCATGGGGGCCTCACGCTGGGCTGGGCGCCCGACGATGATCGGATGGTCGCCGTCACCCGGACCAGCCGCCGCGACTCGTGGCAGGGGCGGTGGCAGCTGCCCCGGGAGAGCATCATCGGGCTGGCCGCCGGGTCGGTCGTCGTCGTCCAGGTGACCGGCGGGACGGTCGATCCGGATGACTGGGCCGACGTGATGCTGACCGGGATCGGCGAACGCCGCGCGGAAGGGTTCGGCGAGATCGTGCTGGACGCCCCCCTGCTGCGTCTGAACGAGCCGGTCGCCGTGTCAGCCCCGCCCGGCACGACGAGCGGTTCGGCGGTCGAACCCGCCGGGCCGGCGACCGGGGTAAGCGTGGCCGGTACCGCGCCGGGCGCCCTCCCCGCGGCCGTCCCCGACGGCGGGCTGAGCCCGGCCGAGCGTGAGGCGGCCCGGTTCCTGCGCGGCCGGGCGATCGTCACCGCCTGCCACGACCGGATGATCATCCTGCGGGAGGATCCAGACCCGCCTGAGGGCTACCGGCGCCTGCGGGCGGCGTTGAGCGCGCTGAGCCCGAGCCAGCGCGCCGGCTGGCTGACGCTGGTGAACGACGCGGTCCTGCGCCGCGCGGAGACCCGGCTGCGCGGGGAGATCGCCCGCTGGCTGGCCCATCAGGGCGCCGCCCGGGACCCGCAACGGGAAGCGGCGGCGCGGATCGGCGCGCTCCTCGACGGCGGTATCGACACCGTCCTGGCCGTGGACGGGCTCGACCCGTCGGTCCGGCCCGACGCGCTGGCGGTCGTGCTCGGCGACCTCGTCGACGCCGCCCGCCGGCCCACCGCCCCGACACCCTCCACCACGCCTACAGCGTCTTCGGGGAGTCGGCTATGAGCGTCCCCACCGCCATTCCTGTCCGCCGGGCGCCGGCGGCGGACGCCGGATACCCGGCACCGCCGGCCGATCCGGATATTCGGGTCGAGTGGACCCTGCGGCTGCGGGCGGAGACCGCGTTCACGGTCGGTGGCGCGTTCGCCGGCACCACCGTCGATCTCACCGTGGCCCGCGACGGCCGCGACCGCCCCTACATCCCCGGCAGCTCCTGGGCCGGGGTGCTACGCGCCCGGGCCGAGGCCGCCCTGCCCCCCGACACGGTCGACGCGCTCTTCGGCGCGGTCGGCGAAACCGGGCCCGGCGGCACCGGCTCCGCCGCACCGCTGGGATGGGCCAGCCGGCTCACGGTAGCCGACACGGTGATCGACAGCGGGTATCCGCTGGAGACCCGGACCGGTGTCGGGATCGACCGGCGAACCGGGACCGCCGCCGACCGGATCCGCTATGACCGGGAGGTCCTGCCCGCAGGGACGCCGATGACCGTATGCCTGCGCTACGACGGCGCCGACGACGCGGCGCTCGCCGCTCTCCGCCGGCTGCTGCGAGGTCTCCGCGCCGACGGGCCGCGGGTCGGCGCCGCCTCCCGTCGCGGGCTGGGCCGGATGGCCTGCGTGACGCTCACCGAACGGTCGGTGGACCTGCGCTCCCGCGCTGGGCTGCTGGCCTGGTTCACCGACACCGGCGACGGGGTGCCGCTCGACCCGGTCACGGACGCCGGCACTCGGCTGACCATCACCGTTGACTGGATCCCGGCACAGCCCGTGCTGGTCGGCGCCGGCACCAGCGGCGAAGGCGCGCATCTCGTCCCGCTGATGACCCGCGCCGCCGGGGACGGTCTGGCCCCGGTCCTGCCCGGCAGCTCGGTCAAAGGCGTGCTGCGCTCGCTCACCGAGCGGATCGCCCGGACCGTCCTGGCCCACGCCGGTGATCCCGGGCCGGCCGGCGGCTGGGAGCCTGGTGGCGACTTCGTCGCCGCCCTCGACGGACTCGCCGCGTACGTCCCAGCACTGGAGGGTCTGTTCGGCTCCCAACGGCAAGCGGGCGCGCTCGCGGTCGGCGACGTCATCGCCACCGTCCCCGTGATCGACGCTGACGTCTGGGCCGACCTGCTCGCCGGCACGATTCCGGACCCGGCGGACGCCAACTGGTACCGGCCGCGTTCCCACGTGGCAATCGACCGGTGGACCGGCGGCGCCGCCGACCAGCAGCTGTTCACCGTCCAGGAACTCGCCGGGGTCCGCTGGCCCCCGATCACCCTCGACGTTGACCTGCCCGCGCTGCGCCACACACTCGACGGCGACGGCGACGGCGGTGGCGGGGAGGACGGGGAGGCGATGATCCGGACCCGGGCCGCGCTGGTCCTCCTTGGCTGCGCGCTGGGAGTGTTCCTCGACGGGGACGGCGCTTTCGGCCACGGCGCCAGCCGCGGCCTCGGCGAGGTCCGGGTCACCGGCCTGTCCGTCCGCCTCCCCGCCGCCGGCGGCCTGCCCGCGTTACCTGACGCTGACGCGACCAGCCTCGACGAGCTCCGCGAGCTGTGGTGGATGTGGCTCGACGACCTCGCCCCGCCCGGCGGCTGGGTCGCGGCGCTCCCACGCCCCCCCGCCCCCATCGCGGGCCCGGACCGGGAAGGCGCGGCATGACCCTGCCCGCGACCGGCCTCACCGCGGCCAGCCTCCACGTCGCTCGCGCCGACGGGCTGAGCGCGGCGGACTGCCTCGCCACCTCCCGCCTCCTCGGCCCGGTCAGCGTGGGACTGCTCGCCTCCCCGACCCGCTACCAGCTCGTCCGCGTCGAGGACGGACACGCCCGCACCCCGCACGGGCCGGCCGACCTCGACGGCGTGTTCACGCTGCGGGTGTTCCAGCCCGCCGGGGAACTGCGCTGGGCGCAGCGGACGCGGGGCCGGGGCGACGCGGCGCTGCTCAGCGAAACCGCGATCACCCCACCCGGCTGGGACAGCGAACCGGCGGCCGTGATCGCCGCGCTCGACGGCCAGTACGCGCTGTGGGGCCGGGTTTTCCTCGACCATCCCGACGTCGCGGGCTGGTGCCAGGCCCTGGAAGGCCGCATCGGCTCCCTGGACCTGCCCGTCCCCGCCCCCGGCCCGGCGCCCACCGAACCGCCGGGCCGGCTCGGCTGGCCAGCGGCCTACCTAGCCCTGCGCGTCCGGGAGTACGTCGGCCGCAACGTGGACGGCAACGCCAGCGTCCGCGAGGAACGCCTCCTCGCCATCGTCCCCGCCGCGCCCGAGTTCGGCCCGGCCCCCGCCGACGCCGGGGAGCAGCCATGAGGCAGCCTCCTTCGCGAGCGCGCGGGTTCGGTTGGCTGTGTGGATCTTTTCGTCGTAGGGGATGCCGAGGCGCAGGCAGTGCCAGAGGACTTCCAGCCAGCGGTTGCCCAGGGCGCGCAGGGCGGTGTGGTGGCTCTTACCGGCGGCGATCTTCTGGTCGTAGAACTGCCGGGCCCAGGCCGAGCGTTGCAGGGAGCAGAAGGCCCACTGCTGCACGGCTTCGCCGAGGTAACGGTTGTAGGCCGGGCGGCGGGCGACGACGAACTCGCTCCGCCCGGAGCGGCGGGTGACCGGTGCCCGGCCGGCGTAGCATTGCAGAGCGTTCGGCGAGGGGAACTGGTCGATGTGCTCGCCGATCTCACCGGCGACCCTGGCGGCGAGACGGTCACCCAGGCCCGGGAAGCTCAGGTAGATCTCACCGCCAGGGAACGCCTTCCCCAGGTCGGGGTCCTTCGCGGTCTTCTCGCGGCCGGTGCGCGGGGCACCGAGCAGCAGCTCACCCATCCGCCGCTCCCACACCCGCCGCTGCGCGCGCAGGAGAAGCAGCTGGGCCGCGGCCAGGCGGATGCTGCCGGCCTTGGCCTGGGCCAGCTCGGGACGCACCGGCAGCCGCGATGCGGCCAGCGCCGCGGCCACCCGATCAGCAAAGCGGTCCGGCCAGCCGTGCCGGGCCGCCCGGGCGAAGGCGGCGATCTCCTCGCGGGAGGCGGCGGCCAGCTCGGCGGCCGAGGGCCAGCGTTCCAGCAGCTTGAGGAACACCGCCGCGCCCAGGTCGCCGTCGGCGATGTCGAGGGCGGCGGGGAATACCGCGAGCAGGTCGGCGCGCAGCCGGTTACCCAGCCGGCGCTCGTCGCGGGCGGCCCGCTCGTCGTCGCGGGCGATCGCGCGCAGCTCGGCGCCGACCGGCCCGTGGGGGATCAGCCGGCGCAGGTCGAGGTACTGATCGAACGCGAGCAGGCAGCAGATCCGCGCGTCCTCGGCGTCGTCTTTCTTCTTCGCCGGCCCGCGCCGGCGGGCGATCAGGTCCGGGTTCACCGGCAACACGGTGAACCCGGCGTCGAGCAGCGCTTCGACCAGCAGGCCGTGGCGGGTCTCCAGCACGACCCGGACCTCGGCCGGGTCCGGTTCGAGTTCGAGGCAGCGGGCGACCAGCCGGCCTACTCCGGCCGGGCCATGCTCGATCCGGAACTGGTCGATCACCCCCTTCCCCGGGACGCCTATCGCGATGTCGTGGAAGGACTCCGCCCAGTCCACGCCGACACCCAACACCGATGTCTCCCTTCGCCTCGACGGTCACAGGCGGGGCAGGCACGGCGCCGTGCTGATGGACCAGTCCTCACGGGACAACACCCTCGAGGGCGTCAGGCCTCCCCCGGTCACCCCCGAGGACGCCGTCTCATCTCAGTCCTCAAGGGACAAGCAGCCGCAGCGTTCCTCGGAGGTTCCCGTGCGAAAGGAAGGTAGTGCCATCAGCAGCTTTCACAACCCCTACAACTTCATCCCGGCTCCACCCCGCCGCAACACTCTCCTGCCCGAGGCGCTGGCCAGCGCGGCGCCGCCTGGCCACCACCGCTGGCATCCCGACCGGTGGAGCGGCCGCATCGGTGTCACCGTCACCACCATCAGCCCGCTGCTGATCGTCGAGAACGACCAGACCGACCCGGCCGCCCTGCCCGTGCTGCGGGTGCCCCATACCACCGGGCCGGACGGCGTCGAACGGGTCGACATCGCCCCCACCCAGCTCAAGGGCATGCTGCGCGGCCTGTACGAAGCCGTCACCAACTCCTGCCTCGGCGTCGTCTCCCGCTCCCACGCCCAGCCCCACCACTACCGATCCGCCGCCAGCGACGCCAGCGGCCTGCAACCCACCGTCGTCGCCCACACCCCGACCGGACCCGAGCTGCGCATCGGCGGCACCCTGACCGTCAGCCACGCCGAGCCCGGCCTCGTGTCTCTGCCGGGCGCTGTCCTGGACGCCTGGCGGCCCACCGCCGACGGCGGCCGCCAGCCCACCCAGCTACTGGCCGGCACCATCCCCGGCCGGACCCCGCTCCACCACGGCCAGCACGTCGAGGCCATCCTTCACCAGCGGACCATCCAGGTCCCCGGCCCCGGCGGCACCACCCGCACGATGGCCCGCTGGCACGTCCATGACGCCCAACCCATCGACGCCGGCACCGACGCCGCCCCACTGCCGGCCCCGCCGGCCGGCCGGTGGGCCCGCGTCACCGGATACCTCCACATCACCGGGCCGACGATCAGCGGCAAACGGTACGAGCGGCTGTTCCTGGCCACCTGCCCCGACGCCCATCCCGACGTCGCCTTCGAGCCCCCCGCCGTCCGGGACGCCGCGAGCCTGCTCACTGATCTAGGCCGGCTCGTCGACGACCAGCGCGCCGCCCACCGCTTCGCCCGCAAGGACGAAATCTGGGAGCGCGAGCACCACGGCCAGGCCCGCCCGCCCTGGGAATACCTCGGCCATGAACCCGGCAAGACCGCCTGGGCCCGCCACCTCTACCAGGCGGCCGACGCCTCTTCCGACGTCACCGTCCCCCCATGGCTCGGCCCCGACCTCGCCCCGCACACTCCGCCGCCAGCCGGCAGCACCGCCCGCTACACCTGCTGGGCGGAAACCGGCGACGCCTCACCCATCGGCCCGGTCAAACGCCTCCGTCCGGTAATGATCAGCAGGATGGCCTACCCTCGGCCACCGCTGGATCTCCTCGACGAAACGCTGCGCCCCGCGACCGCCCTCGACGCGCTCTCACCCGCCGATCGCGTGTTCGGCTGGGTCAACCAGCAGGCCGACGACGGTAACCCGAGCGCCGGCGACCCGGACACCGCCCGGCCCGAGCGCCGGGCATATCAGGGCCAGTTGCGGGTCGCGGCGGTCACCGGCCCCCCGGCCGATGCGATCGAGACGATGCCGCAACCCGTGGTGCTCCCGATCCTCGCGACCCCGAAGCCGACACAAGGCCGGTTCTACCTCGGCCGAAGCCGACCCACCGGCGTGCCTGACCAGCTGCCCAGCGGGACTGTCCGCGCCGGCTACTTCCAACCCGGACAGGTCTGGCGCGGCCGGAAGATCTACCTCTACCAACGCCGCCGCCCGGGCCTGTCCACGGTGAGCCCCGGCCACAGCCGCTCGACTCCCAGCGGCATCGCCTACCTTGACGATCCCGGCACCCAGAGCGCCTGGCTCCACGACTGGATCCGCCCCGGCAGCACCATCACCTTCGACCTGATCGTCGACAACCTCACCGGCACCGAGCTCGGCGCGTTGCTCTGGCTCCTCGACCCCGACCGGCTCGGCACCCCTACCACCACGCCACCTCGCCGCGGCCGGATGCGGCTCGGGCTCGGCAAGCCCTACGGCTTCGGCGTCGTCGAAACACAGCTCGACCCCACCCGAACCCGGCTCGCCACCGGCGCGGCGATCGCCGAGCGCTTCACCACCCTCGGCGGTGAACGCCCCGACGACCCGGCCTGGGCCGATCTCGCCGCCAACTTCACTGCGCTCGCCGAGACCAGCTTGCCCGCGACCGTCGCCGCCATCCGCGCCGCCGCCACCGGCGTCCCCGGCCCCGTCCACTACCCCAGCCAGAACGGCCCAGGCCAAGGCAACGGCTACGACTGGTTCGTCGAGAACGAACGCGCCGCCGAACGCCGCGCGAAGGCCGACCGCGCCGGCCGGACCGGCCACGGCCGAAACCGCCACCAACCCGTCCCCCGCGACGACCGATCCCTCCCACTCCTCCACGGCAAAGACCGGACCGCGCTCGACCCCATCACGGAGACCCAGCTGTGACCCCGCCCCCCGGCGGCGGAACACGCCGGCCACTCGCCTCCCTGAGCGCCGCCTACCGCGGCTCCGTCATCTACCTGGAGTCCGCGCTCGTCGCCCTCCTCCTCGCGCCGGTCCTCCCCGATATCCTGATCGACCTGACCGGCGTCCACGGCCGGCCCACCGCCGCCGTCCGCGCCGTCGGTGTTCTGATCATCGTCGTCATCTGCGGACTCGTGTTCACCGTCCGCTCCCGCCAGTACCGCCGCACCCTTCACCGCGCATCCCTGGCCTCCTCCAACGTCGAACCCCGCGACACCCTCATCCTCGCCCTCAGCCCCCGATCGGACGCCCGCTACGAACACCGCGACCGCCGCGCCGGACGGCTCCCGTCCATCGCCGAACTACTCGTGGAGAAAATCAACCCCCGGTACGTCGTCCTCCTCTGCACACCTCAGGTCGACATCGCCCACTGGACGGCCTCCCGCGACAACCTCCGCGACGAAAACCGGACCGTCACCGTCATCCACGTGTCCAACCACGAACGCCCCGAGCAGTTCCTCACCGAAATAGAAAACGGACTCCCCGACGGCACGTCCGACACTTGGAGTCCCGCATCCGTCGCCGTCGACATCACCGGCGGAACCAAACTCATGTCCATCGCCATGCTCCGCCTCGCCGGCGACCTCAACGCGGTATGCGTCTACGTCACCAGCACCCACAGCGGTACCGAAATAACGCCAGGAACCCAGGCGCTCTACCAGTTCGACCCGCGCACCCTCACCGGCGCAATCCAATGATCGTCCGTAACCTGACGCCGCACCCTATACACATCTACCAGGACGGCACACGACTCACCCTCCCACCCGAACAGCCCACGCCACGCGTCACGGAAATATCACGGCCCATCGAGCCCGTCACCATCCACGGCCACCCCGTCACCCGCTTCACCGTCACCACCTCGACGGTCACCGGCCTCCCGCAGCCCGCCGCCGACACCCTCCTCGTCGTCGCCCGCGTCGTCGCTCACTCCGCCGCCGACCGGCCGGACCTCGTCGTGCCCTACGACCCCGTCCGCGCCGCCGACGGCGCAATCATCGGGTGTCGTGCATTCGCCCACATCAATCAGCCCATCCCCGCAGGCAGGGCGCGCTAACCTCAGACTCGCCCAATGGCGCCACCACCCGGTGCTGTCACCTGGTGGTAGAGGGTAAGCGCCTCCCTTCCACCGCCACTCATCTTGATCGCGCTGGACCTGACACGTCGCCCCTCACCCTCGTCGGGCTGACGTGTATCACTTTTCTATGCCCTCTTGATCGGGCTGGGGTTAGCGAGCAGGCTCGCCCGGCGGGCGTCCGGCAGCACGAGCTGACGCAAGTTTCTATGCCCCCCTGATCGGGCTGAGGTTAGCGAGGTCTGGCTCACGCAACACGGTAGTGGAACACAATACGTTTCTACGTTTCTATGTCCTCTTGATTGGGCTAGGGTTAGCGAGATGCCGGCGCCCACGCCGACCGCGCAGCTTCTGCCTTTCTATTCCCTCTTGATCGGGCTGGGGTTAGCGAGGCGCTAGCCTGCTCAAGCTTATGGCAGGCGACCTGCCGTTTCTATGCCCTCTTGATCGGACTGGGTTTAGCGAGGGAGTAGCTTAAGTATTAACGCAGGCTCGTAGTGTTTCTATGCCCTCTTGATCGGGCTGGGGTTAGCGAGGTGTCATTTTTGTTGCGCCTTCGTCCTGGGGGATTACAGTTTCTATGCCCTCTTGATCGGGCTGGGTTTAGCGGCTCTTCGAAGTTAACCGGGGTGGGCTGCGGGGGCCCCGCCCGGTTCGGTAACCGTGCGTGATGTTGGCTCGGGGTGGCCTCAGTGATCTGATGTGGCACGTCCGCGTGTCATGACAAGAAAGGCCCGCAACCCCTGGCGATCTTGGTTGTTCCTGACGCAACCAGACTCCACGGGGCTACGGGCTTGGATGATCATACGAGTGACGCGACCTGTCTGCTGGACCTCGACGGTCTGGAGGTTCGGCGCGTCGAGCTGTTCCCGGACGGGTCACGCCAGGTGTGGCTGGCGACCGCGGACGCCGCAGCGCGGGCCTGCCCGCGCTGCGGCGTGTTCGCGGACCGGGTCAAGGGCGTGGTGACCACCAGGCCGCGTGACCTGCCGTGCGGGTCCACCCCGCTGCGGCTGGTCTGGGCCAAGCGGCGGTGGTACTGCCGGGAGCCGCTGTGCCCACGGGGTTCGTTCACCGACTCGCTGCCGGTGGTGCCGGCACGGGCGCGGCTGACGACCCGGCTGCGTGAGCGGGCCGGGAAGCTGGTGGTCGACGGGGTCTGCGCGACGGTGGTGGCCAGCGGCCGGCATCTCGGGCTGGCCTGGCCGACGGTCATGGACGCGGTGCGCGAGGTGGCCGCGCCGCTGACCGACGCCGCGCCACCGCCGGTTGCGGTGCTCGGGATCGACGAGACGCGTCGGGGCCGGCCGCGATGGCGGCCCGCCGCCCTCGCCCCCGAGTCGGCGGCGCTACCCGGACCCGCTGGTAGCGGACCCGTCGCCCCCGTCTCCGTGCTCGCCGAGCCCGTCACGGGCGAGCCGGCGAGGGCCCGGGTGCTGGCCGACCGGTGGCACGTCGGGTTCACCGACCTGGCCGACGGTCAGGGGATGCTCGGCCAGGTCGAGGGCCGCACCGCCGACGACGTCGCCTACTGGCTGGCCAGCCAGACCGCGGCGTGGCGCGACCGGGTCCGGTTCGTGGCCATCGACATGTGCACCGTGTTCGTCGCAGCCCTCCGCCGCATCCTTCCCCACACCACCCTCATAGTTGATCATTTTCATGTCGTGAAACTCGCGAACGACACGCTCGCGGAGGTCCGCCGGCGGGTCACCACGCTGCTGCGCGGCCGGCGCGGGCGGGAGTCCGATCCCGAGTGGAAGATCCGGAACCTGCTGCGCCGCAACCGGGAGAACCTCACCGACCGCCAGCTCGCCAAACTGTGGAACACCCTGATCGACCTCGGCGAGCCCGGGCAGACGATCCTCGCCACGTGGATCGCGAAGGAGGAACTGCGCGCCCTGCTCGCCCTGGCCCGCACCCACCCGGACCGCACCGTGATCGCCCACCGGCTCACCCGGTTCTACACCTGGTGCGCCGACGCCGACGTCCCCGAGCTCGAACGCCTCGCGACCACAGTCAGCACCTGGTGGACCTGCATCGAGGCGTTCCTGCACACCGGGATCACCAACGCAGGCAGCGAGGGCAACAACCGGGTCGTCAAGCTCGACGCCCGCAACGCCTTCGGCTACCGCAACCCCACCAACCAGCGGCTACGAACACGCTGCGTAACCACCCGCAGAACCCGCGGATGCCTCAACCCCGCCTAACTTCGAAGAGCCGGTTTAGCGAGGATGGTTGACGCTTCCGGTAAGGTTCTCGATAAGCCGTTTCTATGCCCTCTTGATCGGGCTGGGGTTAGCGAGGCGCCAACTTCGTCCTGGTCATCGATGATTCAGGCTGTTTCTATGCCCTCTTGATCGGGCTGGGGTCAGCGAGAAGTGCTTTTTAGCACCCTGCTGTTCATGCGGCTGTTTCTATGCCCTCTTGATCGGGCTGGGGTTAGCGAGATGAACCTCCTGTACGTGGATGTTCAGTGCCGTTTCTATGCCCTCTTGATCGGGCTGGGGTTAGCGAGCTCGCCCGAGACAAGGCTGAAGTCTACGACTCCGAAACGTTTCTATGCCCTCTTGATCGGGCTGGGGTTAGCGAGAGCACCCCGCTCGGGATGGCCTCTGACCTGCGACGATGATACCGCGCTTCACGGACCTCATTCGGGCGATCATTGGGACCGGAGTCACCGGCAGCGAGTGGATCAGTATATGGCCTCCCACCTGCGGAAACGAACCGCACACGGACGTCGGCCAAGGTGCCGCCTTGTGGCGGCGTCTGTACCGATCGCTGCCCAGATCGCGCGGAACGCCGCACGGTCTGCGGCGGGCGGCGCCTTCACGCCGGCCGGGGACGGTGTGACCGCGCCATGATGCGACGACCCGGGGCACATATGGGGCTCGGACGTCCCGACATCGACCGGCAGGGCCGGATAGACGACGGCACCCGGTCGGGCGCCTACCTGCATGAACGATCCCCGCACGGCACGGCCGGCCCCGAGCAGATATGGGAACATACGGTCTTTTAACCGGTGAGTTCAGGGTTCGAGTCCCTGACGGCCCACTGTCTGTGCAGGTCAGAGGCCATCTTATCATGATCGGCCGTTAGGCAGACGATCACATCTGCCGTACTTATGCCGTATTTAGCAGCGATCCTCTGCCGTACTTTGGTTGTCCCGCCCCCGGTTTGACCGTCACACCTTGTGTCCGGTCCATCCGGGCCGCGCGCTAGGACGGGCCGACCGTTGCAGGTCGGGTTGTACACCCGCTCCACTGGGTCTGAACCGGGGACTCGGCGCGGAGCCGTGCGCATCCGGCCCCAGCCACGAAGGCGCCTACTTCCTCGATCTCGCCGTCGAACTCGCCCGCCCCGGCCGCTGACACAGCCCGGGTCCTACCGTCAGCCGCCGCTACCCGTTCATCTTCAGACAGATCCGGCAGGTCACCGCCCGATCCGTCTCCCGCAACGGCCGGGTAACCCTTCTTGCGCACAGCGGGAACCACTGGCCATCGACCGCCTTCGCCCAGTGGGTCGCCATCCTCGGGTCCGTGGCCGCCCGCACCCAGCCCTCCCTCACCAGCGCCGCCGCCGCTCTCGCCGCGGCCTTCGCCTCCGGACCCGGACCCTTGGCGCTCACCAGCGCCGACTCGTCCACGGCCACGCCCAGCAGGCCGGCTACGTCCCGCGCCGTCTCCTCCGCCGTGTCGCGCACCTTCCCATGTCCGAACCGGTCGTCACACAGGTGGTAGTCCGCGCAGAACTGGCCCCGCAGGTGCTCGACCACGACGAACTCTCCGCCGTGCCGGACGTCCACGAACGCCGCCCCGGACCCGAACACGTGTACCTCGATCCGCCCGCCCATGCCCAGCAGCGCCCGCAACGCGACGACCAGGTCAGCCACCGGCCCGCCCGTCACGGCCCTTCCTCCGCGTGCCGCCACGTCGCCAGGACAGGAGCCGATCACGCCCCACCCCCAGCACCGGGCCGGGACTACCCGTAGGCCACGGGCACCCGAGGGGTGGGACACCTCACGACACCGACCCCGGACCGAGGCCGACGCCAACCCTAGAAACGATCAGCCGGCGCGATCGCTACCGACATCGCCCGGACCAGTTCCGCCTGAGCGGCCCGCGCGCCGACCGCGAACGCCGCCCGCTCGCCCGAGGTCATCCCCGACGGCACCACCAGCATCCCGACGACAGGCACCGTCACCGCGCGCACCGCCGCCCGGTAGTCCGCCGTCCGCACCGGCGCAGCCCCCACCGGGTTGCGGTCGTAGGCCGCGTCCGCGTCCAACGCCGCCACCAGCCGGCCCCGCACATCCAGCCGAGCCCGGCCCGTCCCGGCGCTCACTGCCCGAACGCCGACACGTTGAGCGGCACCGTCAGCGCCGACGACGGGTCCTCCGCTGGGACCGGGACCAGCGCCAACGGCGGACGAGCGCCAAGGTACCCCGGGCGGCGTGGCCCGCACGCCTCCACCGGCACCGGCACCGGACGATCCAGCGGCACAGCAACCCGCCAGCAGCCCGACGCCGTCACCTGGACCGCGCGCACCAGCCCCGCCGGCAGACCGGCCAGGTCCACCACCCACAGCGGACCGGAACCCACCCGCACCTGGTCATGCGCGCAGTCGTGCGCCTGGTCCATTCCCGACGACGAGCCCAGCAGCCGGCCCGAGGGCCCCACCGTCGCCACCGACCGCGCCAACGGCGGACGACCGCCCCGTTCCACGCCCCGACTCGCCATCGTCACCCCTCGCCGTCGGCAGTCATCTCAGGGAGGCGCCGGACCGTGTCCGCCAGGCGAGCCGACCGGCCCGGCACCCCAGCGCCCAGCCGGCCCACCGGCCATCAGCGCCACAGCACACAATCAGTGACGCAACGGCCACGATCAAGAGAGCACATGCGGCCTCATGCTGGTTCCCATCCGCTACTCGGGCCGCTATCCCAGCCATGCGGGCCACACTCCCGCCATCCGAGTTCGGCGCCCATCCACGCCCGTTTCCAGTCCGAGCCGGACAGCGGCACACGACGGCAGATAGCGGCATGTCGCGGGACGCCGATGCCTCTATCTGCCTCAACGAGCGAACGGAGACGCACGCCACGCGACGTCACCGGTCGTATTGTTGGCAGCACCCGCCGCATCCCATCCCTGACGGAGCGCGTATGCCCCGGACGCAGCCCCCCCCCCGGACCCTCCTCGCCCGCCTGGTCCGAGAGCGTGAGTGGACCGTCGGCCGGCTTCAGCGCGAGTTCAACACCACCGCCGGCCAGCTCGGAAAGACGGTCACGGTCAGCCACTCCGCCGCCCAGCGATGGATGACCGGCCGCATCCGCACGCCTATGCCCGCAGCCGCCGTCGTCCTCGAAACGATGTTCGACCGCACCGCCGCCGAGCTGTTTACGCCCGAGGAGCCCAGCTCGGTGGAACCGGCGCGCTCCGTGAGCGACCATGGACGTCAGAAGCCCGCCACGGCGGGTCTCGCCCAGCTCTGGCGGGACGCCGAGCTGACCGGCGTCCTCGAGGAGGTGACGGCCACCCTGACCGGATCAGTCGACCGCCGCCACTTCCTCGCCGTCAGCGGCGCGTCTCTCGCCGCCGCCCACGCCTGGCTGATCGCTGAACCCGCGCGCCTGTCCGCCGCACTGACCGGCAAGACCGCCGACGCCAGCGTGATCGCCGATCTGACCACCAGCGTGGACACCCTACGTCGCCTGGACGACAAGCTAGGCGGACAGGCCGTCTACGGCATGGTCGTGGAACAGCTCCGCCTTACCAACGGCCTACTCCGCAACGCCACGTACAGCCAGGCCGACGGCCGCGAGCTCTACGCCATCGCCGCCGAGCTCTCCCGCCTCGCCGGTTGGACCGCTTACGACGCGGGAGCCCACGGCACCGCCCAGCGCTACTACCTCATCGGCCTACGCGCCGCCCACGAAGCCGACCACCCCGGGATCGCCGCGAACATCCTCCGATGCATGGCCCAGCAGGCCCGCACCGACGGTGATCCCCGCACCGCCGTGGCTCTTCTGCGTTCGGCCCGAACCGGTGCACGCGGCCGCCTGACCCACACGGAACAGGCCACCCTCGCCGGGGAACTAGCCCGCGCCTACGGAGTACTTGGCGACCAGCCCGCGGCCCTTGCCGCCGCCGACGCCGCTTACTCTGAGTTCTCCCAAGGGCAGCCCGACAACGATCCCCCGTATACGTACTGGGTAGGCCCGCAGGAAATCGCGTACAGCGCGGGCATGGCCTTGCTGTACTCCGGATCACCCGCGAGCGCCGTCACCCACCTTCGGCGGTCGGTAGACGAGACCGGAACCGAACTGCCCCGGGACGTCCTATCCCACAAAGCGCGCCTTGCAGTCGCCTACGCGAAGTCCGGGAACGCGGACGCCGCCGTCAGCTTGACGCACGAAGCCATCAGCGACGACGCACTATCGTCCGTCATCGTCGGCGCGCACTTCGCCGAGGTCTGCCGCGAAGTCCACGCCGCCGGCCATCCCGGAGCGGCGGAACTCGCCGACCACGTCCGGACCGCGCTGGGGCCGTCCGCAACCTGATCCGAACCAGCCCAGACCGGCCGCCCTGGGCCACCGCTGATTTTCTGTACGTCTTCAAGCGCGGCCTTCGGCCGCCGCCGCACGCGACGCGCACGCGCAGGTCCCGTCATCCCGCCACGCCCGGGGGCCCCGCCGGGGCGCCGGGGCGCCCCGGCACCCCCGGCCGTGTCGGGCTGCCACCCGCCCGCGCGCGTCGGAGACGTCGGCCCGTCGCTGATGACCGGCAAGGACACGCTGCGACCAGCGCAGGTCGCGCGCAGACCGCCACGACAGCAGCGGGACCGGTCAGGCAGTCGGGCCGTCCGCGGCGCGGGCAAGTTCCGTATCTTGGTCGCCGGATGTCAGATATTGCAGCGCTGGAATCAGCGAGATGCCGACGGCCCCAGTCAGTGACTCCGCATGGATCAGGTACGCCGCAAGATCAAATACTGTGCCGAACGTGGCTCCCGCCACCAGTCGGCGTATCACCTTGGTCAGCACCGCGCGGTTGGGTGACGCGACCGCCTTTCCTTTGGCCAGGCCGGCCGTCACCGCTTCGAACCGCCGTCGTCGCCACGCTCGACGCAGACCATCGGCCACCAGGAGGAGACCCAGACTAAGCACGCCCACGTCGAGTGCAAGCCTGGCCGCCCCCGGCCCGTCGATCAGCCTTCTCACGAGGACGATCGCACCGACGCCCGTGATGCCCGATCCGAAGTAGAGCTGCGGAGCGCCGGCCGCCGCCGACCGCCTCCACGCCACGATCTGCCTCGGGATGCTGAGCACGACCGCTGAATATAGCGCCGCCTCGTTGCGGGCGCAGACGATTCGCATGCCCAGCATCTCGTCTCGGCTAGGTACATGGCGGGCCGGTTCGGCGTTTCGCTACGCCTGTACCCGAGCGACGACGACCGCCACGCATCACCAGACGATCCAACGTCGCACGGCGGGTAATTGTGGGGTGCCCATTCCGCGGCGGCGCCAATGGTCTAAGGGAATGCCGCCGGTATCAAGCGCGGCCTTCGGCCGCGGGCCGGGTGCCGCCACGCCCCCGCCACGGAACGCCGCGCCGAACAGGCCCCCGCCCGGTCCGCCACGCCACGAGCGGGGCCCCGCCTTCGGCACCCCACTCGGCGTGTCGGCCGAGCCGCCCATTCGGCGCGTCGCCACCTGTCCCCGCCCGGGGAGCGTTGAGAACCGACAGGAATGAATGCTCATCCCCAACAGCACGCGGCCAGCGATGTTCGGCATCCCGCGCGGCGTGCCGGCCGTTGCTGGTGTTGCCGGGGCGCTGCCCCCAGACCCCCGGCCCTTCCTCTGGAGGAGAGGGGGCCGCCGAACCGAGCGGCGGGGCCGGGTTGGGAGCCGGCCCGACGGTTGGGCGGGTGGCGTGGCAGGGTCGCTGATCGCCTCCACCGGACGGGCCCCAGACGGCTATCCCGGAACCTCCCGACCACGCAAGACCCGCACAGCCCCGGTGGTGGTGACAGTCCGTCGGCGGGTCTTGCCCGGCCGGGAGAACCCGGGATCGGACGTTCGTCGCCCGCCCGACGGAGGAGATCAGCTCAGCCCGACCCCTGGTGTCTACGACGACGCGACCAGGCACAACGGCCAGCCCGCCGCCGGCCCGTGAGGGACGCGACGGCGGGCACTGACCCGGCTGGAGCATCACACGGCTACCGCGACCGGCCGCCGGTCACCCGCGACGACGACCCGGACACCGGAGCGGGCCGCCAGGTCGAGGGCCGCCCGCCGGCCCACCTCCGCACCGTGTAGCGCCTCGACCGTGTCCACCACGATCACGCCGTACCGGCCCGAGGCCGCCAGGCGCACCGCGGCCGCCCAGCCCCGCGGGCCCGAACCGGCGTCCCGCACGACACCACCCGCGACCCAGCCCCGAGCCGAGCACACCGCGGCGAACGCCTCACGCTGACCGGCGACCTCAGCACCCCGCGCGAAACGCAGCGCCCGCACCCGACCCGCAGGCCGGACCGGCACCGGCTCCCGGAAGACCACGTTCAGCGACGGCCGTTCATCTGCCATAATGGCCATGGGTTCCACTCTCCTGTTAGTGGCAGGATTTGGGATCAAGGCCCGGCTAGGTGTTGGTCGCACCTTTCCGGGCCGCCTACTTCCCGGTGCATTCACTATTGAGTTGATAGTGTTCGGCCGGGTTTCGCGCTTTCCCGGTACATTCTCTATTGTACGCGTCGACACGACCACCGTACACAGATCCCGGAACGATCAAGCCTATTTCTGAGATCAACAAGAATGGTGTCCGCCGTCATTCCCGGCCACGGGAAACGACGGCGGGCACCAGGCCGCTACGCGGGTGGCGGTTGGCAGCAGGCCGCCGCGTACACCGACACGACCGCAAGCATCCGCCAGAACGCCGCCGCCGCGCCGTCCGACGCCCCCGCGTCCACGCTCACCCGCACCCCGCCCGGCAACGTCACCGCCGGCCCGCACAGCCCCGGTACCGGCGGTTCGAGCGTCGCCCACTCACCCGCCGACACCATCACCGAGACCGCCAGCCCACCGGCGCCAGCCCCGCTCACCGGTCACCACCCACCCAGCCCGGGAACCCGATATGCCGGATCTTCGCCTGTACCTCATGCCAGGCATCCACCCGCGTCGCGCCCGTGGCCAGCGCCTCCCACCACAGCCCGGCCGTCTCGTGATCGACATTTGGAGCCATCACGATCCGCAGGCCACCCGGCAACTCGAGGGTTGGCCCTACCGGAGTCCACCCGCCGGCCGGAGGGTCGATCACCCGCGCGACCGTATCCACCGAGTCCGGATCAACCAGCACCGATACCAGCAACCGCGAACGGCCCTCGCCGTCCCCAGCCCGATCGGCATCAGACGCGTCTGACATCATCACCTCTGGGTCCCTCCTGCTGCATCAGGTTGGATCAAGTGGTCGGGGTTCGGTGTTCCAGCACCGGGCCCCGGCCGGCCGAGAACCTCGGCCGCGCCCGTGTCCCGGACCTGGAAGCGACCGAAGTAGACGTCTAGCGTCATGCTCGGTTTGGCGTGGCCAAGTTGGTCAGCGGCGTTGAGAGCGCCCAGCCCGGCCCGCTCCATCAACGTTGCGACGGTCTTGCGCAGTGCGTGAGACGTAATGTCGACGCCGCAGAAGTCAAACAAGCTACGCAGGTGTTTTTGCGTGTTTGATGGGTCGCGCAGTCCACCCTTATCCGCCGACGGGAAGACCGGCGCCGAGGGCCAGGACCCGCCGTCCGTCAGCAAGGTCACCCCGTCGGTAGGCGCCTTCTCGCGGCGCGCACGCAGGAGCTCCGCCGCCCAGTCCGGCAGCTTCAGTGCCCGCCAGCCCGCGACTGACTTCGGTTGCGGCCGGACCCGCAGCCCGACCCCCTTCACCCGCAACACGGTCCCGCGCACCTGGACTGTGCCCGCATCCAGGTCCACCGCGTCCCACACCACGGCCGAGGCTTCGCCCACCCGCATACCGGTTGCGAGCATGAACAGCACCAGATCCAGGACGTCACGTGTCATCGAAGGATCGTGATAGGTCATGTAGGCGATGAACTGCCGACCCTCGTCCAACTCCAGCGAGCGGGGCGCCCTCTTCGGTTTCCCCGCGATCCGGCCCACGTCCCGAATCGGGTTGCGATCCATCGCGCCTTGCAGCGCGGCGTAGCCGCAGATCCCCGACATCACCGAACGAGTCATCCGCGCAACCGACGGCCCGTTCGTCTTCACCACACCAGCCAGGAACCGATCCGCCAGACCCACCGTCACCGATCGGCACGGCAGGCCGCCGAGACTCGGCACGATTTGGTTATCGATCCGATCACGGTACGCGCGGATCGTGCTGGGGCTTTTCTCGCCACCGCCGTCAAGCTCAGCGAACCAGCGTTCGGCGACCACCGAGAACGCCGTATCTCCGCTCAGGTCATCCGCGGGGGACAACGCCACCAGGTCCCGGACGGCCCGCTTCAACGCCTGATCCGCCAGTGTCTCCGTCCGGCCCATCCTCGTGACCTCACGACGCCGACCGTCCGGCCCCCGGACGAACGCCCGCGCCCGCACCCCCGTCGGCAACCGTGAGTGAAAGATCTTCCCACATGTGCCGATCTCCAGCCGTGGCCGCGCCACTGACCGTCACCCCCATACCTGGATAGCTGCCGCGAAACCACCTCCAGAATACCATCATTGTGCCGTACAAACGCCGTATATACATGCGTCAAAACCGGGTCTCATCGGGCAAGGACGACAAGTCGATAGACGATAAAACCCCTGTGTCGCAGCAGGTTCAGAGGTCAACGGCAAGCATCAGGAAGCGACGAAAAAGAACCAGGGGAAGCCATTGGACCCAGGAACCTCCCTCCGAGTTCCTCCCGGCTGAGCCGGGGATATAGCGAAGCGCCTCGTGGCGCAGGGATGCTGGTACACATGGTCCATCCATTTTTCGATCATGTCCCTGACCTGGGTTAATGCGGTTTATGATCTATCTTCTGAGATCCAGCAACATGGAATGCTGCTGGTCAGGGCGTTGCAGGTTGGTTCGAGCCCCGGCTGGGCGACGTTGGCGTGGCCATGCGAACCGCTGCATCGTCCTAACGCCGACGCTTTGATCGTCCGCGGACGAGACCTTGGAGATCGTTTTGAGATGAGGTCTCTCGCGGTCGGATCGCCGTACCGGACCGGTTCTGGATCAGTCCGCGGGCGCGTGTCCTGGGGCGAGGAGGGGTGATGAGGCGTCGTCAGGTGGTGGTGGGAAGTGGGGGACGGCGAGTTCCACCTGGGTGTGGCAGTCGGGGTGGGCGCATGCGCGGGCGAAGGCGCAGATTGTGGTCTCAAGGTCGCCGGCGCTCCACGGCCGGGCATGCAGGGCATGGTAACGCTCGACATCGGCGCGGTTGGCCTGGCGAAGCAGCGCACGGCGTTCGGCGGGGGTGCTCGCGGTGGGGCCGGCCGCCAGCCTGTTGCCCGACAGCTTCTCCACTTCCGCGACTGTCTGCTCCATGCTCAGGTCATCGACGTTGAGCCGGACGAGGTCCGCGGCGTTGACCTTCTGGGCGATCAGCTCTCCCATCCGCGGGTAGAATTCGGGCACCCGGCGTGGATGATGGCGGTTGTCGAGACGCGCGCGCTGGACCCGCGGTGAGGGCATCAAGAACATCGCACGAGCTCCCGGCGGCAGCATTCTGGGAGTGACCTGGGTTCTTTCGGCCACGATCAGCGGGCTGGTGGGCAGTGCCCCGAAGGTCGTCGGGGTCATCGGGCCACGCCCGCGTTGCAGCGCCCTCGCCAGCCGGTCCTCTATCGGCAGGGTTCGGCGCTGTTGGCGGGTCATCGATTCCCATCGAAGTGCTGCTGCCGGCGCCCCAGCGCGGGCGGCCCGTTCGCGATGCTCCCAGCTATGGGCATCGGAGCGATACCACCGCGGGCTCTGACGCCGGGTCAACCGCTGGGCGACGGCCGTCTTACGGCGCCGGGCGGTCCGCCGATCCACAGCACGTGCGCCAGCGAGTCCACTATCACCTTCTATTGCCAGCTCGCCGATCAGTGGCCATCGAAGCTCGCGGCCTGTGGCGAGAATGTGGAGAATTGATCAGGCTGCGGAGACCAATCAGCCGGTCATGCCGGCGTTGCGTGCCCAGCAGATCGGCAAGGTCACTGAAGCGCCGCGGGAGATCCACCGCACATCGGCTGGCTGCCGCCGGATATCAGGGCTGGCCACCATGTCAACAAGGTGTCATGGCAACAGTGCGATCGGCTTCGTGAGGCGGACGACGGAGAAGTGCCGGCGGTCGAGGGTCGCGATGGCGTCCGCGTCGAGCCGTTCGGCGATCGCGAGCACGGAGGCGTCGACGGCGCCGAGTGGGAAGTCGCTGTACTTCTCGACCAGCTCGACCATTCGGCCGAGGTCCTGGCGAGCAAGCGGGATCAGGCTGATCTGTCCCGTGCTGATGGAGCGTAGGAACGCGGCTTCGGCACGGGTGCCCTTCTCTCGTTCGAGCATGAAGCAGACTTCGGTCAGGACGGGATAGGGAACGAGTAGCGGCCGGGGCGTGCGCCGCATGAGCGCGACACAGCGGGCATGGTGCTCGTCGTCGGAGTCGGCGGCGGCGATCAGCGGCCCGGTGTACCAGGCAATCACTCGGGGTCGCGCCCGAGTTCCGCGCGCAGGATCTCAGCCGAACGGGCGCCGAGATCACCCTTGCCGCTGGCCAACGCACCGACGAAATCCGGCAGTGGCCACTCGTCGCCGCCGCTCTCGGCGGGCGCGCTCTCGCGCACGAGAGCCAGGATCGGCGCCACCTGCGACTCGGGCAGGCGGTCGACCAGACTGTGCAGCTCGTCCCGCAGAGTGCTCACCAACCCACTGTACGACCGACGCATGGCTCGCCCCCGAGATCTGCCGGGACGCGCGTGGCGACGTCGTGCGGGCAGCAGCTCATCAGGTGGTTCATGATCTTCAGGTAGGACCGGTCGGCAACCGCGAGCTGGGCGGCGGCCGAGTGGGACAGCCACCGTTCCGGCGCGGCTCCGCGATCACACCACGGTCACAATGCGCGGCGGCGCCGCGACCGAAATTTGCCATTTCCCCGCCGTATAAACCGACCTGGTGCGACGATCTGGTGACCGAGGGGTGACACGCGGACGGTACACGGGGGGAGGGGCGTTGGTCATGTCTCCGGCGGAGCAGCCGGATGCCCATCATCCGACGGCCCGACCGACTGGCGCGCCCGGACAGGTCGCGCGGGAAGTGGCCGGGGCGTCCGGCCCGGCGGACGTACGCAGTCTCGCTGACATCCTGGCCGTCGCTCCGTGGACGGATCTGGAACAGCACATCGACAAGCTTCGTGAACGGGTGGACCGCGCCGTTCTGGCGTCGCATGCGCGGCGCGAACAACTGCGTGCCGAGATCCTGGCCGAGAACCCGGATCTGCGGAGCCTCATCCGGCGCCCCTCGCTCGAGGCATCGGCCTGGGCCCGGGACCTGCTGCGGACCGGTGTCGTCGCCGCCGCCGATGGCACCCTGGCGGCGGTGCCGCTGCTGAGTGGTACCAAGATTCAGATCGGCGTTGTCGTAGTCACGAACACCGGTGAGTCCGTCCGGTTGGTCACCCGCGTTTTCGAGCACGAACTCGCCGCCCAGGGCAACACTGCCCGGGAGTTCTTCGACAACATGCGCAAGGTGCATGGCGGCTCCAATCTGGCCAGCCGGGCACTGATGCTCTTCGGTGAACGCCAGATCCTGCTTTCCCAGGATGCCGACTGGCGGCTGATCCATGGCGAGCTGATTCCCTATGAACTGCGCACCGGGGTCGGCCTGCCGCGGGAGAACCTGCCGCCGGTCTTCGAGCTCACCCGACGCTACGTGGCGGACCAGCGGTTCATCGCCGTCAGTGAGAGTCCGGAGGACCTCGACGTCCTCAACGCCGGGGCCATCCTGGAACCGGGCGAGTATATCGAGCTGCGCACCCTCTCGGATGATCTGACGACATTCCTCGACGGGGATTCCGACACCGGGGTCACGAAGGCGGGATTCAACACCGTCGATCGCAAAAAGTTCCGCGGATTCATCGGAGAGGTCGGTCCGGAGGTGACCATCGTCCTGGTGAAGGCCGGGCACCGGCCCTTTCTCCTGGAATGTCACCGTGAGCGGGTCGAGCAGGCCGCCGCGCTGTTCCTCGCCGACGCGCTGTGGACCAGGGGCCTCCGGGAGGCCGCCGCGACGGCGACGGCCCGTGGCTTCCCGTTCCATCTCGACCTCGCCGACGCGGTCGCCCGCACAATGTTCCGCGCCGGGGAGTTCCGGGACTTCGTCGAGGCCCGGCTGATGGAGCTCGGGGTGGAGAACGGCCTGGTCGATCTCGATCCACGGCGGACCCGCGGATGAGCCCGGACGACGCCGACACCGGCGCTGACGCTGACGCTGACGCTGACACCGACGCCACGCGGCGCCCGGGCGGCGAAGAACACGGCACGGAGCCAGCGGACGGAACGGAACCGGACGACGAGCGTGATGACGAGCAGGAAGACGAGCGGGAGCTGATGGAGGAAGCCGACAACGCGAACCCGGAGGGCGACGAGCCCGGCGATGAGAACGACTCGGGACGAGCCGCCGCCGACGCCGCACGGGAGGATCTGGCCGCCTCGCTGACAACGCTCGGCTTCGTCGCCTTCGACGGCCAGGGCACCGACAACACCAGCAGCGGCGTACTGGTCTCCGAACAGCTGCGCCGCCACTTCCGGCGCGACTCCTACGTCGGTGTCGACGACGCCGAGCAGGGCATCACCTTCCTCGGCCGGGTCGTCGAAGGCCCGTTCCACAGCCCGCACGAGATCGGCAGCGACTCGGCCATCAGTCGGACCACGCTGCTACACCCGGACCGGACGATGTTCCGCCCCACCTACTACGCCTCGGGCACGATCGAGATTCTCGGTGAGGTCGGCCCGGACGAGTCGGTGCGCCCGACGTCCACCAGGCCGCGGCCCTATTCCCGGACGTTCATCTACCCCGCGGAACGGCTGCGCCGCATGCTCGGCCTCGAAGGCGACATGCAGCTCGGTTCGCTGCTCGGATACGCGGACGTCCGCGTCGAGGCGGACTCGGGGAAGAAGGCCTTCCTCCCGCGCAACGTCGGCATTTTCGGCACCGTCGGCTCGGGCAAGTCGAACACGACCCAGGTGCTGATGGAGGAGGCGCTGCGGGCAGGTTGGGCGGTCGTCGTCATCGATGTCGAGGGCGAGTACGTCCGCATGGACCAGGGAAACGACGACGACATACTCGCCGCCGTGCTGCGCGAGCAGTTCCCCGACCGTCTGCCCCGCGGAATCCCGGACATTCGCGTGTACGTCCCGAACGCGGGGGAGACCGAGGCACCGGACGCGATGACCTTCAAGGTTCCGATCGCGGACGTCCCCGACGAGATCATCGCCGACATCATGGAGTTCACCGAAGCCCAGGTCCGCATGTGGGGCACGGTGACAAGCCAGGCGAGACGGCGCGCCGAGACGGAGCCCCAGCGATCCCGCATGGGCGTTCTCGGCTCCGCGCCGGGATGGCCGCCGCCCACGGCGACCGGGCCGTCGGATACCGGCGCGGCGCGACGGCGCCCCTACACGCTCAGCACTCTGATCGACGGCCTGACCGAGGGTGAGAACGGGGCGCCCCCACTGCTGTCCCCCAAACTGAGCCAGGCCGAGAAGAGCACCGCCTCAACCCTGCGGAACAAGCTGTTCGCCCTCGCCCGTTCGGACGTGCTCGACTGGGGCCGCACCACATCCATCCCCTACCTGGCTGTGGATGACCTGCTCGTCCCGAGACGGCTCAGCGTCCTCGACGTCAGCGAGACCAATGACACCGCTCGTAACATCGCCATCGCGTTCCTGCTCCAGGCCTTGTTCGAGCGCGTGATCGAGATCCCGAAAGGCACGGCGCTGGGCCCGGGGCGCGGGGGCCGGCCACCGGTGCTGGTCGTGATCGAGGAGGTGCACACCTTCGTCTCGCGGGCGAGCGCGGGCCGCATGCGCGCCGTGCTCGACCAGCTCCAGGTCATCAGCCGGCGCGGGCGCAAACGCTGGATGGGCCTGGCCCTGGTCTCACAGCAGCCGGGTCACGTCCCCGAGGAGCTGTTCGAGCTCGCGAACACCCGGTTCATCCACCAGCTGAAGTCCGCCGGCAACCTCGCCCCGGTACGCGCGACCACTGGCGGGGTGCACGAGGCGCTCTGGTCGACGGTTCCCGCTCTCGGGCCGGGCCAGTGCCTGCTCACCGGGTCGATCTTCCGTAACCCGGTCTTCGTCCAGATGCGACCGGCTCGCTCGCGGCGCATGCACACCGCCTGACCGTCCGGTGCCGACTCAGGCGAACAGCCTCCGGACGTCCGAGGCCACCTCCGTGTTCTGGCGGTGGGAGCGAGGCGACCAGCCGGTCTTCAGCCCGCGCCGCGCGGCCGTCCCGCGGCCCGTCCACGCTCGGCTGCCCAGTGCGCGGCCGGATGTGGTGCTCGGCTGGTTCCACCGCTACCCGGCTCGCTTCGCCGCCGAAGTCGTGACCTTCATGCTGGCCCAGGCCGTGACCGAAGCCGACCGCCCGGTGAAGACCGTCCTCGACCCGTTCTGCGGCACGGGCGCGGTGGTCAGCGCGGGTCGCCAGCTCGGGCTGGCCGCCACCGGCCTGGAACTGACCACTCTCGGCGCGACGATCGGGCGTCTGCGCCTCGACCCACCGCCGAACCCCCGGGCCGCGGCGGCGCACTGCGAGGGGCTTACCCGACTGCCGCCCGCGGCGGTGTCCGCCGTCGGCGACGAACTGACCGGATGGCTCGGCGAGGACAACGCGCGCCTCCTCACCGCCTGGAAGCCCGCCGTACTGGCCCTCGAGGACGAACGCCTGCGCCGCTTCGCCCTCGTCGCGCTCTCCCAGTCGCTGCGACCGTCGTCCCGCTGGCTGGCGGACTCGGTGAAGGTCACGGCGGACCCGCACCGGGTGCCCATCCCGCTGGCGCACAGCCTGCGGCGCTGGGCCCGCCAGCTCGCCCGCGACTGCGAGGCCGAGCTGGCCGCGTTCGGCGCGGCCCGCGACTCCCACGGGATCCGCCCTCTGCCCGCGGCCGGCGCCGCTCCGCCCTCCGTGGTAATTCATGCCGACGCCCGCCACCTGGCCCTGCCCGATGCCAGCGTCGACGCGATCGTGACGTCGCCGCCGTACTTCGTCACCTACGACTACTTCGACGTCCAACGCCTGTCGTACCTCGCCTTCGACTGGCCGATGCGACGCGACCTGCAGATCGGCGCGAAGTTCCGGCAGGCCCAGATGGTCGGGCCCGTCGGTCTGCCGCCCACCTTCCGTTCCTGGTACGAGCAGGACTTCCGCGCCGAGCGCACCGTCCTCGGGCGTGCTCTGCGGGCCTACGTCGACGGCCTGCGATGCCACCTGGCCGAGGCCCTCCGGGTGGTGGCGCCAGGCGGGGTCGTCGTCTACTCGGTCGCCAACACCGTCCGCGCCGGCCGCGTCTTCGACCTGGCCGGCGGATTCCGCGAGCTGCTCACCGAGGCCGGGTTCACGGACGTCCGCGCGACCGCCCGCGTCCAGGAGGGACGACGCATCCTGCCCGCGGGCCGCGATCCCCGAACGGGGCGGTTCACCGGCGGCGCGGGGAGCGCGGGCGTCCGCGAGTACGTGGTGTTCGGCCGCCGCCCCTGACGGGAGGCACGTACGGCCGATCACCGCGATCGACCCCGCTTTTGCCGAGCAGTACAACGGCCAGGTGGAGGTCAGTGTTCTCGGGCCCGTGGTGATCATTTAGTCAGGAGGTCGATCATCACGACCTAGTTCGCCACACCGGCGACAATCGACGCTCCGCACTCGGCGAGCGCCGTGCAGTATCGTCCCAGCTCGATCGTAAACATGTTTTCGAACGTGACCGGATTACGAACTCGTACGGCGCCGTCGTCGCCGCCGGTAATGACTATCGGATCGTCGCGGAATGTGCCGATGACAAGGATACCGATCTTTTATCGGAATTCTGTCGCCCATGGCCTGGCCGCTACTGAGATTCCACAACTGGAGCGAGTGGCGGAGCCCACACGTCAGAGCGAGAGAAGGCGTCCTCCCGGGAAACAGAGTGATGACCTGGCCCGGGCGCTGACGAGCTTGGCGCCGTGGTTGCGCAAGAGTGCAACCGCACTACTCGCCCGAGCGCTGGCTATCGCCGGGCGGCTGCCCGGGAGCACCGGGACGTAGCGCTGGTCGCGTTCGCGCCGCATCTGTCGGCGGAGGCGAGCCGTTGTGCGCCGGCCCTGGCGGCGCCTCGAACAGGCCGGCCTGCGCCGGGCCCGGCGGCGCGGCCTGCTGCGGCGTGAGCTTGAGCAGCCGCGGCAGGCGGGTGTTCTCCGCCCGCAGCCTCGCCAGCTCAGCGGCGACCTCCGCCGGAATCCCAGCCACGGTCACAAACTATCCACCTGCGGCAACGGGGCGTGACAGAATCGGCTTTGCGTCCGGTCGTCTCCGCCGCCGGATGGATGGCTGGATCCAGCAGGTCGGCCGAAACGGTAGGCCGGTTCGGCCTCGACCGCTTCGGCCGCGGGTCGCCCGCTCGCACCCCTGACGTGGCGACGACATCGGCTCGCCCAACGGCGGCTTCACCACAGAGACAGAAACCGCGGAGGAAACAGTTCTGGCGTATGAATACTACGCACTAGACTCCGTGAGTGTGCTCTGCGACTGTTGCCCCTATGAGATCAACGGGTTCGGGGGAGCCGCGGCCACGGCGGCTGCTGCGAGGGCGGGTGGCGCAGGGGCCGGGACACGAGCGTGTGCTGCGGTCGGCGCCGGCTGCGTTCGGGATCGGGTGGAGCCAGTCGCTGGCCGTTGCGGTGGCGCTGGTGCTCATCGCTGTGACGGTCGTCGGGTTCCTCACCTGGGTGATCGGCAGCGACGCTCGCACCCGCCGGCTGGCGCGGCTGCTTCGCTCCCGGCGAGGTGAGGGTCGATGAGCGCGGATAACGGTGAGCTGCTGGTTACTCGCGAAGAGATCGCCTGGGCAGCCGGGGTGACGGTGCAGGCGGTCAGCACCTGGCGCTCGCGACACGACGGCTTTCCACCGCAGGTTGGTTGGAGCAGCCCGCTGCGGTTCTCCGCGGCTGAGGTCGCTGCCTGGCTGGACACGCGCCCGATCGACCGCCCGCGCCTACGGCCGGAGGAAACACCAGGTTCCACGTTCGGTGACCGCTTCCGTGCGTCTTTCCAACTCCCCCCGGCACCTGGTGCCGCCCGAGTTCCAGCCCGAGACGTGATTGCCGGGCGGTTGCTGTCCCCGCTGCGGCAGCAGATGTCGACGATCTGGGAGACCGCGAGCATCGGCAGCTGGGCGGAGCGCCTGCTGGCCCTGGTCTGGCTACGTCAGGTGAACCCGCGAGACTGGGCCGCGCTGCGCAGCGCCTCGGCACGAGAAGCCCCCGCCCTTTTCGACGCGGTCACCCGGGCCGAGCGGGTCCACCGCGGCGGCCTCGCCTATCTCGTCGACGACGTCCTCGGCGGCCAGCTACCTGCCCGGTCGATCGCGCCCGTGGTCAGGTTCCTGGAACAGGCCATCGGCAGGCTGTACCGAGGTGGGGTCTCAAGTGCGGAGATCGAATCAGTCATCTGCCGGTACGCACTCGGGGAGGACGCCGGGGAGCGCAACCGTACCGACACCGACTTCGTCACCCCGCCGACCATCACCAACCTGGTCGCCGATCTGCTCGTGCCGAAGCCGCGTGACCGGATCTACGATCCCTGCTGTGGCTCCGGTGAACTGCTGATCGCTGCAGGTCTGCGCGCCCGGGGCGGGCAGATCGATGCTGCCGAGCCCGGTCCCGTCCTGCACGGCCGGGCCCGGGGCACCCACTCGTGGCGAATGACACGGCTGATCGCCGGCATACACAGGCTTTCTGTCGACCTCGGCGCCGGGCCGGCGAACCCGCTTTTGCGGCACGGCTCGGCGGGAGGCCGCTACGACATCGTGCTGACGAACCCGCCGTTCAACCAGTCCAGCTGGGGCGGTGAATCCGTCGACGCGTCCCGCTGGGAGTTTGGACAGCCGCCGCGGCACGACGGCAACTTCGCCTGGCTCCAGCACTGCCTGTCACTGCTCGACGACGGCGGCCGCGCAATGGTCCTCATGCCGAACAGCGCCGCCTCCGGGACGGACCGCCGACAGCGGCAGCAATGGGACATCCGTAGCCGCATGATCGACGACGGCGTCATCAGCTGCGTCATCGACCTACCGAGAAACCTCTTCCGTGCGACCCCGGTGGGCGTGAGCCTCTGGGTACTCGCCCGCCCCAGCAATCCTCATCGCGACGAGGTGCTGTTCATCGACGCCAGCCGCATGGGGACTGGACCAGTCGCCGAAGGCAGACGGTCTCAGCTCAGCGACATCGAGCACGAAATGATCGTCAGCGCCTACCACGAGTGGATAGCGAGCCCACCTGGCGGCTATAACGGGCAGCCCGGAACGACGATCAGCACAAGCCGTGATGAGATCAAAGCACGCGCAGACCGGCTGGACCCGAAAGCCCACTTCCCACTCCGGCCGCTGCTCGCGCCAGCCAGCGAGAACATCACGCTGAAGCTCGGCCAGTTGCATGACGAGCTGGCCGACCTGCGGTCGCGCGCCCAGATCGCGGACAGCGCGCTCGCCACGCTGCTCATGGCCCTGACACCAGCTTCTCCCGCAGCAGACGGATGGACATCACTACCGCTGGGAGAGGTATGTGACGTCAAGACCGGGCCGTCCGGCAACAAGCAACTACTCCGCAGCGAGGCCCCAGACGCTGTCCCGCTGCTGCGACCCACGGACATCAAGGCACTTCGCATCGCGAACACCGGCCTCGACATGATCGACTGGAAGACGGCCCACACGAAGCTGGAGCAGTACCTGCTGCAACAGGGAGACCTGGTCCTAAGCCGGATCGAGGGCACTGGATACCGGGCCATCGTAGGACCCCACCAGCACGGATGGGCGTTTGGAACGTCGCTCACAAGGCTACGGCCCGCCACCAGTCTGCGGGCCGACTTCCTGCACTACTACCTCGGACAGCGCGCGGTACGGGACGAACTGACCCGCCGCAGCAGCGGCGCCGCACTGCGCGCGATCAGCGCCGACAGCCTCCGCCGACTCACCATCCCCCTGCCGCCGCCCCATACCCAACAGGCCATCGTCGACGCCCTCGCCAGCTGCGACGACGTTACCGCGCTCCACCACCAGATCAGCGACGTCACCGTACGCATCCAGGAGCTCCTCGCCCCCCGCCTCCTCGCCGGAGCCCTACAACCGCCCCTCGGTGCACCGCTTATCAGATGACCGACGAGACAGTTATCAGATGACCGGCGAGACAGACAGGCATGACCGAACCGGCAGGTGAATTTTCCGCCGGAACCGCTGGGAGGCCCATGACACGGCCAGCCTGCATCATCCTCCTCCCCTTAGACGCCACGGGGCGACTTGCTAGACGATCATGAGAGCCGGCGTCTACGGGCGCTGGCGCGCCTTCTGGAGCTTCGGTCGCGCCACTACCGGGATCACACCTCGACGAACCTTAAGCAGATTCTCGTCCTTCGTGTTCTCGTGAACTGCGAGACGGCTCAGAATTCGTTGTTGCGTCTCCGGAGTCCAGAAAACTCCAAGGTCCTTCCGGGTGTGTGTGATTGCAGTGTAGAAGATGCTATGGGATATGCTTTCCTCGTTGGCATCGGTGATGGCGACCTTCACTGACTCGTACTCAAGTCCTTGTGCCTTGTGGATCGACACGGCGTACGCGATCTGGAACGGCACCATCGTGATGACCGTGTCGTCGTCATCATCGGTATTTCCTCGTTCGAAGACGTCGAACTGAACGGTCGGGCCTTCTATCCAACGCAGATCTGTGCCGAACGTGTCGCCTGAGCCGATATCCCGATCGAGATCCACATCAAAGGTGATGCGGCCGGGTTTGCGATCGATTTTGACGATCTCGCCCTTCAGGTTGTTGAAGATGACCGGGCGGAACCGGTCGGACTCGTTGAAGAGCACTGGATCGCCAACTTTGTACGTGGACTCGCTCCAGTTCACAGCGGGGTTCAGATTGCTTGCCTGTAGGAACCGGTTGACGTTGTTGATGCCATAAAGGCCGTCGTAATTGAGGCAGAGTATGATCTCATCGCTGCTCCGACGCTGGAAGAGGGAGTCTCCCAGCACTGAAGAGTAGTCATTCTTGGAGAGCGACTCCTCGATTCGGTCGTCCAGGTTCCGCACCCTGTCCCACAGAGTGAGAAGAGCCTGGTCGGTCGTCCTGAAGGGCGCGCTGGATTCTGGTGCTGTGGACGGCGCGCGGTTGTCGGTCGTGCGTGGGTCAGACCGGCGGATTGCCGCTTCGGGTGCGCGTTGGCAGATATGAGCGCAGCTCGTCCGCGAGCGTCCGCACGTCCGCGTACCAGCCGCGCAGTTTGGCGGCGGTCGGGGAGCGCTCGTACGGGTGGTGGTGCACTGTCCGGGAGAGAACCGCCCAGGGGTATTCCGCGGCCGGGAACGGTCGGTTCGAGGGGTCGCGCGCTGTGCAGGCTGAGCGCCGCCGCGCGCGCATCGACACCAGCCGACCTCCGGGCGTTCCCGAGCCCACAGTTCGTTCACCGCGGCTTCGGGCGCGAGCCGCGGCAACCTGTGGGTGCGTAGGTGAAAGTCGTCGGACGATGGACCTATCCGCACCGGGCCGTCGACCAGTTCGGCCAGGTCATCGACGTGCTAGCCGCCGAGAAACGGGAACTCGCCGCGGCCCGCCGGTTCTTTACCCGCGCCCTGCCCCACGGCCGGCGGCCCGTCGAGGTGACCACCGACCGGGCCGCCTCCTACCCACGAGTCCTCAACGAACAGCTCCCCGCCGCTCCTCACGTCAACGACCAGTACGCGAACAAGCCGACCGAGGCCGACCACGGCCGGTTCACGGCACGACTACGGCCGATGCGCGGCCACCCTTCTTTTGCCGCGGAAGGGAGCCCCGGCAATCCGAAAGCGGATTGTCGTCACGTCCTGACGCCCCGTCCCGGCCCTGACGCCCCGTCCCGGCCCTGGCGCCCCGTCCGGCCTGGATGGAGCGCTGGTATGATGTCTGCATAGCGCGCTGGCACTTCGCCGGATGCGGGCGGCGTTCAGCCGCCCATACTCGGCATCCTCATCCGCGCCCGGGGGACCATGGATCAGCCTCCGGGACCGGAATTCCTGGCGACTTCACGAGCAGACCCATCGCGACATCGGGGCCTGCCGACATGACGGAAGCCAATCACGGGGGTTTACATGTCCAATTCTTCATGCCGCTTTCGGATCGCCTATCCCGGGCACCCTTCTGAGGCTGCCGGCCGAGGTCGACGTGGACGCTGAGCACGGCCCGCCCGTCCCGGGCCGGCTCGAGGTCACCGAGCAGCGGGCTACCCGTTCCGACCCAGGCCAAGCCACCCTGCGGGTACGGGTCGTCCTGCGCGACCGCGAGGAATCCGAGTACATCGCCGGCCGACTCCAGGATCATGGCCTCGCGGTCCGGGTCGCGATGCCGGACGAGGAAGTCCCGGCGACCACCGGCGAGATCGTTATCAACCAGGCGTTCGTCGCGGGCCTCATTCCCACCGAGCGCCAGCCGGAATCAACGGTCTCGCCGCTGCCCACCGGCCCTACCAGGCCTGACGGCGAGGCACGTCCGTCCCATGATCTCGACGCCGTCGCCCGGCGGATCCTCGCCAGTATCCACCGGGCGATCGAACGCCATCGACGGGGCCTGGCGTATCTGTCTCCCGAGGACGAGCAGATCGTCGATGATATCCGTACCCATCAGGGCGGCGGCCGCCGCCTACGCGTGGCGGGGCGGGAGGGAGTGTTGGTCTGCCTGCGGATCAGCGAGCTCGCGCGGATACGCGAGCGGCTGGGGACGCAGGCGATGTGGGACCTGGTCGAACAGGTCAGGGCAGCCGTCGTGACCGGGCTACGGCTCGCGACGCCGCCAACGGCGCGGACGAACGGCGAACTGCTGTGGGTGCTGCCGGCGACGCCGACCACCCGGGTCCGCAAGCAGTTCGAGCGGCTCAACGCCGTCCTGGCCAGCCAGTCGTTCACGGTCGCCGTCGGCGACGGGACCGAGCACGTTCGGATCACGCCCGCGGCCGGTCTGGTGAGTGCGGACCGCACCGAGCCCGTCGAGCTGATCGCCCGGGTGCGAGCCGCCGCGGCCGCGGCAGCCACTCGCCTGGACCTGGAGCCCTGCACCTGGGAGCCGTCGATCGGCCAGGCGAGCGACGACAGCCGGCTTCACGACCGCGGGCCGATGGCGGCGAGCGGTCCCACGGCTGGCACGCCGATGAGGGCAGGGCGGCCGCACCAGGGGCGGCAGCAGCCGCGGGCCGAGGGACGGCAGGAGATCGCGGGATGGCAGCGGGTCCGGCGCGGCCTCGCGTCCACTCCGGTGCAGATCGTGCTCAGTTTCGCGCTCGCGCTGGGAGTTCCCTACCTCTACTACACGACCACGGCGCAGCTCGGCATCGACGTCCTCGGCCCGGCGTACGCGTTCATCGTGCTCGCCCTCGTCGTGACCGCCGTCTCGATCTACGTCGAGGGCCTGCTCGCCCTTGATCCGGTCCGGCCACCGGCCGCGCCCCCAACAGACCCGCCGCCGGCCACCCTCGTCATCGCTGCCTATCTGCCAAACGAGTCGGCGACGATCGTCGACACGCTCGACGCCTTCCTGCGCATCTCCTACGCCGGCCCGCTGCAGGTGATCCTCGCCTACAACACGCCGCACACCCTGCCAGTCGAGGCCACGCTGCACGCGATGGCTCGGGAGAATCCCACCCTCGTCATCCTGCGGGTGGCCGCCAGCACGTCGAAGGCGCAGAACATCAACGCGGCCCTGGAAATCGCCACCGGGCAGATCACCGGCATCTTCGACGCCGACCATCATCCGGCACCGGATTCGGTGACCCGGGCCTGGCGCTGGCTGGCCGGCGACTACGACATCGTGCAGGGCCATTGCGTCATCCGGAACGGGGGCGCTAGCTGGTTGTCCCGACTGGTCGCGGTGGAGTTCGAGTCGATCTACGCGGTGGGCCATCCGGGGCGGGCGAAGCTGCACGGCTTCGGCATCTTCGGCGGGTCGAACGGCTACTGGCGGACCGACGTCCTGCGCCACGTGCGGATGCGCCCCCGCATGCTCACCGAGGACATCGATTCCTCCGTGCGCGCTCTGCTCGCCGGTATTCGCATCGCCAGCGACCCGGCACTGCTGTCCCACGAACTCGCGCCGACGCTGCCGAAGGCGCTGACCCGCCAGCGGCTGCGCTGGGCGCAGGGCTGGTTCCAGGTGTCACGCAAGTACTTCGGGGCGGCGCTGGCATCCCCCACGCTCAACCGGCGGCAGAAGGCGGGCGCCGCGTTCCTGCTCGGCTGGCGGGAGCTGTACCCGTGGGTGTCGATCCAGATATTCCCGCTGCTCGCCTTCCTGCTGCTGCACCCGAGGCCCGACCGGGACGTGCACTGGGCGATGCCGTACTTCCTGTTTCTCACCCTGGTGACGATGGGGGTCGGCATGGTGCAGAGCCTGTTCGCCTATCTGCTCGCCCATCCCGACGTCCGCCGCCATCGCCGCTGGTTCCTGGTGTACGCGCTCGTCGCCGGGTTCTTCTACGCGGAGTACCGCAACACGCTCGCCCGCGTCGCACAGCTCAAGGAGATCGCCGGGGACCGGCAGTGGCGCGTCACCCCGCGCCAGGCACCCACCCGGGGCACCGCCGCCGGGGAGGAGGCAGCATGAGCGGCAGGCGCTCCGGCGGGACGAGTCCCGCGGCGCCGGGCCGGATGAACGACCTGGAGGGCTACCGCGGCATCGCCGCCCTCGGGATCGTAGTGTTCCACGCCTACCAGTTCTGCCGTGAGGGCGCGGGCAACCGGGCCGGCTCGACCCCCGACGGCTACGCCTACGCCGGATCGCCGCTCGGGCACGTGCTCCTCAACCTCGACGGCCTGGTCAGCCTGTTCCTGATCCTGTCGGGCTTCCTGCTCTACGCCCCGATCGCCCGGCAGGTCACGGCGGGCAGGCGCACGGGCAGTGCCCGGGTCTTTCTGCTGCGCCGCGCGGTGCGCATCCTCCCGTTGTACTGGCTCGCCATCCTGCTGGTCTGGACGTACCGCAACCCCGATCTGCCCGGTGACTGGCGCGACTTGGTGGAGCATCTGACCTTCACCCAGATTTTCGACAGCCGCCGCATCTTCTACACCATCGGCCCGGCCTGGTCGCTGTCGGTAGAGATCTTCTTCTACGTCTTCGTCGCCGTCCTGCTGGCGGTCCTGCGACGTTTCGACCCGGCACAGGCCGGGGTGCGCCTGCGCCTGCTCGTCGTCGCACTCCCGCCCGCGCTGCTGCTCGCCGGGTCGCTGCTATATCAGTGGTGGGCACTCGCGGTCGCGCATGAACCGTCGGACCGGTGGGCCATCTGGTTCAACCCGCTGGCGAAGGCGGCCATGTTCGCGATGGGCATGGTGCTGGCGATAGTCCACGCCCGCGTCGGCGCCCGGCGGGCGCCCGCCGGGCTGCTCGTCGCCGTACGCCTCGCCGCGCTCGCGATCCTCGGCTACGGCTGCGCCATCCGGGCGGACGACGCCTGGACGTCGACCGTGTTCAACCTGCTGTCGACGGTGGCCTTCACGCTGCTGCTGGGCAGCTCCGTGTTCGCCCCTCCCAACGCGCGGTGGCGCCGGATGTTCGCCGCCCGCCCACTGATGGTCGCCGGGGTGATCAGCTACAGCGTGTACATGTGGCATGAGCCGATCCTGCTGTACCTGGACGCGCACCACGCGCTGAGCCACCAGGCCACGGCCTTTCCCTGGGTGGCCCTGCTGCTGCTGGTGATCTCAGTGCCATTCGGCTGGCTCAGCTACAGCATCCTGGAGAAGCCCGCCGCGCAGCTACGGGCGCTGTTTCGCCCGGACGGCCGGCTGCGGGCCTACTATGGCCCGAGCAACGCGGGCTGACAGAGAGCCGCGCCCATGCCCGAGCCGACCGTGACCGACGCCCCCGGACGCGACACCCGACCGGCGGCCTTCCCCATTCGACGATCACACTCCTTCGGGTTCGCGGTCACAGCTCTGCTGGCCGTCGTCCTCGGCGTGTCCATCCTGCTTGGCCTAGGCGACGCGGGCTCGGATCCGAAGGTCACGATGTGGCTGACGACGGCGGACGGGAGTGCGCGGCTTTCCCGTGGTGTGCCCATCCCCCTCACGTCAACGTCGGCATCGGCATCGGCATCGGCATCGGCGTCGGCGTCGGCCGGCAGCGGCGACGTGCTGCGGATCGACACCAGCCAGCGGTTCCAGACCGTGCGGGGCATCGGCGCCTCCCTGACCGGCAGCTCAGCCGCACTGATCGACACCCGTCTGTCCGCCCACGACCGCGACGCGCTGATGCGGGCCCTGTTCGACCGTTCCACCGGCGCCGGGCTGACGTTCCTGCGCCAGCCGATCGGAGCCAGCGACTTCTCCCTGTCCGCCAGCACCTACGACGACGTGCCCGCCGGCACCCGCGATCCCGACCTGCGCCACTTCAGCATCGCCGGGGACGAGGCCCATCTGCTTCCGCTGCTACGCCAGGCCCACACGCTCAGCCCCGACCTGCGCCTGATGGCGACGCCGTGGACCGCCCCCGCCTGGATGCGCACCGGCACGGGCCTGTCCGGTGCCGCCGGCGGGACGCTGCGCCCCGAGGACACCGCCGCCTACGCCGCGTACCTGACCGCCTATGCGCGCGCCTACCGCGACGCCGGTCTACCCATCGACCTGATCTCACCGGTGAACGAGCCGCTCGCGCCGCCGTCGGACCATCCGACGATGCCGATGACCGCCCAGCAGGAGGCGGCGGTCGTCGCCGCCCTCGGCCCCGCGCTGCGTGCCGCCGGCCTGGACACCCGCATCACCATCTCCGACCAGAACTGGGACCTCGGCTCCTACGCCCTCCAGTTGCTCAGCGACCCGGCCGCCGCCCGCTGGGTGTCCGGCGTCGCCTGGCACTGCTACGGCGGCGACCCGTCAGCCCAGTCGGCCCTGGCCGCGACGACCCGATCCGCGACCCGGCCCGCACTCGACCAGTACGTGACCGAGTGCTCCAGCGGCTCCTGGTCCAGCGGCTTCGGCCCCAGCCTGCGCTGGAGCGCCCAGAACATGATCATCGGCGCGATCCGCAACGGCGCCGCCACCGTCGCCTACTGGAACGTCGCCCTCGACGAGCGCGGCGGCCCCACCCTCGGCGGCTGCCCCAACTGCCGCGGCCTCGTCACCGTCGACAGCCACACCGGCAAGGTCACCTACAGCCCCGAGTACTACGCGCTGGGCCAGCTCGCGAAGGTCGTCAGCCCCGGCGCCGTCCGGGTGGACACCCCCTCGCCTGGCCCCGGTGGCCTGGAGAACGTCGCCTTCGTCAACCCCGATGGCTCCCGCGCCTTGGTCGCCTACAACCCGATGTCCTCGCCCGCGACCACCACCATCGACGACGGCCGAGTGGCTTTCACCGCCACCATTCCCCCCGGTGCCCTGGCCTCCTTCACCTGGCCCGGCCCCCACCTCACTCCCTCCGCCACCATCGCCGGCGACGGCACGTCCGCCGGGACAGCAGAGCCTGAAGGGACGGCTCGGCCGCGGTTGGTCGCGGAGAACCGGGTGCGGATCATGCCGTTGGGCGACTCGCTGGTCGACGGCTTCGTGACGACCGGCGGCTGGCGCACCCAGCTGTGGCACCGCCTGGTCCAGAACGACGCCGAGCCCGTCACGTTCGTCGGCTCACAGCACAACGGCCCCCCCGACCTCGGCGACCCCCGCCACGAAGGCCATCCCGGCTGGCGGCTGGACGCGCTCCAAAATCAGGCCGCCGCCTGGATCGAGACCGCCCGCCCCGACATCGTCCTGCTCATGGCCGGCACCAACGACCTCAACGAGGGCGCGACGGCAACCCAGGCCACGACCCGGCTCGCCGACCTGCTGCACACCATCCTCGCCGCCCGCCCCGGCGTCACGGTGCTCGTCTCGACCCTGATTCCCATGCACAACGGCCACGACGCCGCCTGGTCCGCCTACAACGCGGCAATCCCCCAGGTCGTGGCCACCACCCGAGCGGCCGGCGGCAACGTCTCGCTCGTCGACCTGTCCGCCGTCGTCCCCGCGAACCACTACGCCGACGGCCTCCACCCCGACCAACTCGGCTTCAACGCCCTCGGCGACGCCTGGTACCGCGCCCTCGCCCCCACCACCCGCCGCCTCGCCACCGCCCTCAATCCCACCGACGCCCGTGCAGCCGTTCCAGGCCCCGCCGTCTCCCGCCCCGAAGGCTCCGGCAACCCGAGCACTCCGCTGATGTCAGCGTCCACACTCGCCGTTGACGCCTGCTGCACCGACACGGGCCCCGCCCTCGCCGCCGACGGCGCACCCGGCACCCGCTGGACCAGCGGCTACCCGCAGGAACCAGGCATGTGGCTGCAAGCCGATGTGGGCGCGCCCACACCCGTCACCGGCATCACCCTCGACGTCGGCCCGAGCCTCGGCGACGAACCCCGCGGCTACGACATCCTCACCTCCACCGACGCCACTCGATGGCGACCCATCGCCCTCCGAAGCGACAACGGCGGCCCCACCGCCTCCGTCACCTTTCCCCCCGTGACCGCCCGTTACATCCGCATTCGCCTCACCACCCCTTCCCCCAACCACTGGTGGTCTATCTCCGAATTCCACGTACGGACGTCCTGACCTTGCGGCCCTCGCCCACCGCCTCGCCTGGTATGCCGTGAAGTCACCGACGGGCTGCTCCTGTGCCTTCAAGTGGTACCCCGGCGGGTCTCCGCTGCCTGCCCGGGTACGATTCGACGCCGTGCCCGTGTCTCGTAAGCGGAAGAAGAAGTCGCCGTCCGGTCGCCGTTCCTCGGGCCGGCCCGGGGGACCGATCCCCAACAGGGCAACACAGTCCAACCCGTTGCGGGAACTGTTCGAGTACCGTCACCGACTCGACGAGCACCGCGCCGCGCTGGCCGCGGACTCCGCCGGGCCCATGGTCGACTCGTTGATCACGGCCGCTCCCGGCTGGTCCGACGACGAACTCGAAGATGACTTCTGCGTCCGCTTCGGCGCGGCGATGACCCAGTACGAGGGCGGTGCGCTGGAGGACATGGTCAACCCGGACGACTTCGTCCGCGCCGTGCTGTCCGCGCTCGACGGGCGGCTGCACGAGCCCGAGGATTCCGGCAGCGGCGTCGCGGCGGCGCGAAGGTTGCTGGCCGTCGTCGCCGGTGTGCTGCCGGAGCCGCTGAGCGTGTCCGCGCGGGATCTGGTCGCCGAGCACCTGGACGACGCCGCGGCACAGCGGGCTACCCGCGGGCGTGCCGTGACCAGCCCGGCCCGGTGGGCGCGGAACAGCTACAGCACCCGCTGGGCCGTGGTCGCCCCTTTCACCTCGGCGGACGGCTCGCCGCGGTGGTACCTGTGGGATGTGGACGCCTGCGGATATGAGGTCGTCACTGTGCACAGCGGCTTTCACTCTTCCGCCGAGACCGCGCTGGCCGAATGGCGGCAGGCTGTCGGCCCCTCCGCCGCCGAGGCCACCCTGACCCCGGTGGACGACGCCGAGACGCTCGACGCGCTTCTGACCGGCGAGGTGGAATGCGTTCGGCCTGGCGGAGAAAACCAGGCTCAGTACTCCGAGTTCCTGCGCAGCCGCCGGCTCAGCCGCACCGTCCGGCAAGCGGCTGGCTGGTCCCGCGGGCGCACGCTTGCGCGGCTGAGCGCGGACACCGCGGCCGAACGGTTCGCCCGCCGGCTGCGGCGGATCGGCTACCAAGACAGGCCGACCGGCGACGAATCCGACCAGGGCCCCGCCGGTGCTGGCGCCCTCGCCGCGGAGATGGCCGAGTCCTGGTCCCCGCGCGAGCACCCCAGCCTGTACCCGTACTGCTCGCCGCACAAGGTCGCCGCCGCGGTATCGCACCTGCGCGGCTTCTACCGGGACGACTTCGCCACCCAGTTGATCGCGGTACTGCCCGAGTGGATCCGCTTCCTCTCCGAAGACACAGGCATGACAGCCGACCTGACCGAACGCTGCCTCGCCTACGCCTCGGGCGAATCCCGGTTCCCCGGCCTGCTCGACGAATACGGACAGCCCAACCTTATGGCCCGAGTAGCCGAATGACAGCATCACGTATCCTGAAGGATCGATGACAGGGTACTCACCTACCCAGGTGACGACCACCGCACGACCAGACAGCGCCTGACGATCATGATCAGAGGGGTCGGAAGCCGTCTCGCCGCTTACCTGAACAACCTCACGGGTCAGGGCATCTAGAAGGGGCACGCCTCGTCCGAAAGGCGAGCAAAGAAGCTCACGTCCCGTCCAAGCTTGTCCTGATGGGCAGATCTCTGGTATTCGCCCGGGGTCCCGACGGCCAGATTGAACTGCTCCACGCAACTGGCGCGATCCGGGTTCGGGGGCTGCGCGGATGCATCGGTAGCCCATCCGAAAATCACAGCACCGACGACGAGTGGAAGTGCCGCAAAGGTCCTGGTAATACGTCGTGTCTTCATGGAGTCCCCGATCTGTCTTCGCGAGTCTTCTGGAGGTTCATCCTGATCATTGGAAGTGTCGCCACCCATGCACCAGCTCTGGCGTGAGCGCCGCACCCGGCCTCTTCGCGCCCGCTGCGTCAGGTAGCCGCGCATGCTCGATGACCATGTGATGGCCAGCGTCGCGTCGTGGGCGATCAGTTCGCCCGGCCCGCGGCTATGCCGCCTCGGGCTTCGTCCGGCGCAGGCCCGGTGTCGCCAACCAGATGCCGGGGATCGTCAGCACGAGCATGGCCGTGACGAGGGTCAGGATCCAGGCCGGGGCGTCCAGGAACCAGGCCGGGATGCCGAGCGCGGTATCGATGAGGCGCGCGGCGACCGCGACCAGCAGGCTCGCCCGGCTGCCGCGTGACGCGGCCGCGACGGCGACGAGCGTTACCAGGCCGAAGCCAGCGGTAACGAGGACCACGCCGACCGGCTCCCCAGTGGCGAGCCCGATGAGCGCGAAAAGGTCCAGCACACCGGCCATGGCGAGGGCTGCGAGGCCCAGCGGGTGGATTCGGGAAGCTGTCATGGCAGTTCCTCTCTAAAAAGGGTTGTCGATGTCTTCATCCCGCCCACCGAGCCAGCCGGCGCAGCGACGTGGCGATGACGATGAGGCTGGTCACGCCGGCCGCTGCCCACCAGACGTTCGACGAGACGGCGTCCGGCGCGGCGACGGTGGTCGGGAAGGTCTGCACGTGCTGGCTGATCGGGCCCACCCGCGGCAGCACGATCAGGGCCAGGGCCAGCGTGGTCGCCGCCGCCGGGCCGGGCTCGCCGGTGCGCCGGCGGGCGGTGGCGGCGACGGCGAAGCCGAGCAGCAGGTTTCCCAGCACGGCCAGGCCCATCGCCGGTGTGGACAGGCCGGGGTGTCGCAGGGCCATCGCGGTGATGAGCAGGAAGGCGGCCGTCGCCGGTGGGATGAGGGCGACGGCGCGGACTCTGGCCACCCGGGCCGGCCGGGTCGGGGTGACGTCCACGACGGCGCTGGCCGGCTCGTCCAGCGCGAACGCCGCCGCGGCGGCGAGCAGCGCGCTGGCGACGGCCAGCAGGATGGGGCCGGTCGGGGAGTGGGCCAGTGCGACCCCGGCCGTCCCGAGCGCCAGCGCGAGGATGGTGATGGCCCCGATCGCCGGCCACGGGACGGCGCGCAGGAGGACCAGCGCCGGGCGCGGCGTGAGCCGGCCCTCTCCGGAGCGCCCGCGGGGCCGGCCAGCCGACCGGTCGCCGCTCCCACCACGCGACTGGTCGCCGGGCCGGCCATCGGGCGGGTCATCGATGGTCACCACGGTCGCGTGGACCCGCCCGGGTAGGTGACCAGTGCGTGGCCCAGCCCGCCGATCGTGGCCAGGATGAACAGCGCGACCGTGACCGGCAGCAGGACGGCCAGCGCGCCCAGCAGCCGGCGGCGGGCCGGGCCGGTCGCGCCGCGCGGGAGCCCGGCGAGCAGAGCCAGGCCGCACAGGGCGAGTTGCCAGCCGAGGAAGTACCCGGGCGAGCCCCGCCAGGTCGTGACCTGCCCCTCGCCGCCCGGGGAGTCAAAGAAGTAGGCGTACGGCGCGAACAGGCGCAGCGCGACGACCGGGAACGAGCCCGGGTAGGTGTAGGCGAGCCCGGTCACCAACGTGATCCAGACGCCGATCGTGAGGACCACGACGGGCAGGACCCACAGGGCGCGGGCCCAGCGCGCGGTCGCGATGCCCAGTAACGGGCCGCCCAACGCCGAGACCGCGACCTGCCCGGCAAGGATGGTGAACCGGTCCGCCGGGCCGAACATCCCGTAGGCCGGGCCGCGCAGGCGCTCGGTGGCGACGATGGCCAGCAGGCTTCCGAGGCCGAAGGTGAACGGGACGAGCGCGGCCAGGCTCATCGCGGCCGTCCGCGCCGGGGCTGGCGTCGGCGTCACCTCCAGCGTCTCGGACGTCCCGTCGAGGGCCTGGCTCAGCCGGAAGCCGATCGCGATGCCGACTACGCCGATGAACATCGCTGGCGCGCTGTGCGGACCGTTCACGTCAGAAATCGGATGGCGCAGCGACGTGTACATGGTCAGCCCGGCCAGGGCCAGCCCGACGACGAACAGCGGGTTCGACACGTACCGCCGGGCCTCCAGCCGGGCCAGCGCCGCCAGCACGGCCAGCGCGCGGACGGGGCTCGCGGGGCGGGAAGCCGCGTCCAGGGCGCCGTTGCCCCCGCCGGCCCGCTTGCCGCTGGCACCGCCCCCGTCGACGGTGCCGGCGGCGGGCGCGGTCATGACGCCCTCGCCGGCGTCGCGCTCTGGCCGCGCAGGAGGAGGTAGGCGTCCTCCAGCGACGGCTCGACCAGTTCGGCTTCGGCCGGAGCCTGCTCGGCGAGGTTGCGGTAGCGGCCGGTGCCGGTCCGCCACGAGACGGGAGCGGCCGGATCGGGCTGGTCAGCCAGCCACACCCGGCCGGCGGCCCGTTCGACGAGCTCGGTCACGCCGCCGTCGTACCGGATCCGGCCGCCGTCGAGGACGACGACCCGCTCGCACAGGGCGGCGACGTCGTCGGTCTGGTGGGTCGACAGGACGACGAGGGCGGTCCGGCCCAGCTCCGCCAGCACCGCCCGCAGCGCGGCCCGTTGCTCTGGGTCGAGCCCGGCGGTCGGCTCGTCCAGGACCAGCAGCGCCGGTGAGCCGAGCAGCGCCTGGGCCAGCCCGAGGCGCCGGCGCTGACCGCCCGACAGTGCCCGGATGCGCTTCGCGCCGAGCGCGCCGAGGTTCACCGCCTCGAGCACCCGGCGCACCTCGGCGTGCCGGGGTCCGGGGACCGTCCACTCCTTCAGGACCGCCACATAGTCGACGAACGCGAACGCCGTGAAGCCGCGGGGAAACCCGACCTCCTGGGGGAGGTAGCCGAGCCGTCGCCGGATCTCGGTCCGCTGCCGCGGGAGCGCCGGGTCGAGACCGAACACCGACAGCCGGCCCCGGCTCGGCGCCAGCGCGGTCGCGATCATCCGCAGCAAGGTCGTCTTGCCCGCGCCGTTCGGGCCCAGCAGGCCGACGACTCCTGGCTCCAGCGCGAGCGACACCGCATCCACCGCCCAGGTCGCTCCGTACCGGCGACCGACCTCGTCGAGCTCGACTGTCGCGGTCATACCCATCCCCCTCCCTCTTGCGGCTGACGCAGGTGCCGGTGCCGAGCCAGCAGAACGACGACGGATGCGGCCGCCAGCGTCAGATAGCCCCCCAGGTACGCCGGCCGCAGCACGGCGTGGGCCGAGCCAGCCAGCGCCGTCCCCACCACGATCAGGAACCAGGCCACGCTGATCCCGGCGGCGGCGCTGAGCGGGGTCGTCCAGGTCGAGGCGGCCAGGACGCAGCCGACGAAACCGAGCGAGGGCAGCAGCCACAGGTAGGAGACGTTGCCGGGCAGGAACGGGCTGGCCGCGGCCGCGGCCGGAAGCCCGATGCCCAGCACAGCGAGGCTGCGCAGCAGGACCAGGCGCAGGGCCGGGTACGGCGTGGCCAGCTCGGTCTCGAGTGCCGGCTCGATACTCGGGTCGTAGCTGAGCGCCACGGCGAGGCAGGGCAGAAGCGGCGCGACCATCAGGAAGATCGCCTGACCGCGACCCGGGCCGAACTGGGCCGCCACCACGACGAACGCCAGCACCAGCAGGATCCCGGCCAGCCAGGGGGCCCGGAACGACGGGGCCAGGGTCACCAGCCGGGCGTCCGCCGGCGGCAGGCCGACCCGTCGCAGCAGCCGCTCGAAGGCCGAGACCCGGGGCAGCTCGATCACGTCGCGGACGTTCCCCCATACCGCCTCAAACTCCGGCAGTTCGGCCCGCTCACCCCGGCTGGGCTGGGCTCGCACCGCCGCCGCGACCCGGGTCCGGCAGGGCGCGCAGACCAGCAGATGCGCTTCGCTCGACGCGGCCCGGGCGAAGGTCTCGGTGCCATCCACCCACCGGGCCAGCGCGTCGTCGTCCACATGCCAGGCGCTCATACGACTCCTTCCGCGAGCGTCGCCCGCAGCTGGGCCTTGGCCCGCGACAGGCGGGTCTTGACCGTGCTCTCCGGGATGTGCAGCAACCGGGCCGCCTCCTTCGCGGTCAACCCGTCGAGCACGACCACCTGGATCACCGCCCGCATCTGCGGCGAGAGCCGGGCCATCGCCTGCCCCACATCGCCGTACTCGACTGCCACCAGAACCTGCTCCTCGGCGGCGGGCACCGAGGCCGGCTCCGGCGGCTCCGCGCTGACGATCACATCCCGTCGACCGCGCAGCCGGCTGACCAGGCGCCGGACCGCGATGCCCCAGATCCACGCGGCGACCTCCCCGTCGCCATGGAACCCGGTGGGCTTGCGCCAGACCGCGACGAACGTGTCCTGCAGCGCGTCGGCGACGGCCTCCCGGTCGTTGCAGCGGCGGGCCAGCCGCACCGACAACCACGGCGCGTGCCGGTCGTACAGCTCCCGGAGCGCGCCCAGATCACCGGCGCCGACCCCGGCCAGCAGCGTCGCATCGCTCCCGACGTCCGTCATGACCTGACTGTCGCGCCGGCGGCCCGAAAAAGACTCACCACCGCCGAATCAGGTCGGTGCCGGACCGGCGACGACTCCTTTCCGCCGCGCCCGCGCGACACGCGGACTGTAAACGGCGATGATCATCCACCCCGAGGCCCTCGGGTCCCAGGCCCCAGGTGAACCGCGCGACGTTGTGGTGGGTGTCGAGCGGGCCGGCCGGCGAGAAGACGAAGCCAGCGAACTGGCTCTGGACGGCGGCGATGGTCGCGGCCAGCGCGTCCCGGCCTGGATCTGTGTCAGCGGGTCGACGTAGCTGGAATCAGCACTCCAGTAGCGGCCGATCAGAGCCCGTCGGGCGTCGGCGCCGGTCTCGTTCCAGCACGCCAGGTAATGGTCAAGGAGCTGAGCTTGATCACCGTTGCCGCTGTCCGGCGGGGGCGTCCGAGGGGTAGCGCTGTAACGCCGGGCGGGGTTCGCGGCACTGTTCACCGTGACCGTCATGCGACCTGGCGTCTTGTCGTTCGCCCCGCGGCGGCCCGACGGCCCAGCACCGTTGTTCTGCGACGCCGCGCTCGCCGCGCGTGTTGAGCTGGCCGAGGTTCGGCTGATCACCGAGGTCAGTGCGGCTACCCGCGGCCGTCGGGGCGATACGGCGGGGTTCGTGATCCCTATCGCGGGCGGGGTCGCGAGCTTCGCCGAGGTCGCGTCGCCGTTCAACAAAATCGCCGGGCTTGGTTTCGGCGAGGCGCCGAGCGTGGCTGAGCTCGGCGAGATCGAGCGCGCATTCGCGGCTTTCAGCGCGCCCGTGCAGGTCGAGCTCCCGCACCTCGCCGATCCCGCCGTCGGGTCTCTCCTGACGGGCCGGGGGTATCGCCTCGTCTCGTTCGAGAACGTGCTCGGTCGTGCCCTCGACGGTGCGACCGCCCATGCCCCGCCGGCCGGCATCGCGATCCGGGCCAGCGGGCCGGACGAGTACGACCAGTGGCTGGACGTCATGGCCGACGCCGTCGCCCACGCGGACGATCAAGGGGTGCCCTCGCACGAGGACTTCCCCCGCGACGCCGTCGTCGGCGCGATGCGTGATCTCACGACGGGCCCCGGAGTCACGCGGTACGCCGCCGTTCGCGACGGTCTCCTCGCCGGCGGTGCCAGCCTCCGCATGACGACTGGCCTCGCGCAGCTCACCGGTGCGGCGACCGCGCCGGTGCACCGTCGGCGCGGTATCCAGACCGCGTTGCTGGCGGCCAGGATCGCGGACGCCGCGGCAGCCGGCTGCGACGTCGCCGTCGTCACGACCCAGCCGGGATCGAAGTCCCAGCAGAACGCGCAGCGCGCCGGTTTCGACCTTCTCTACACCCGCGCCATCCTCGTGAAAGAGGTCGCCTGACCTTTCTGGCTTTCGGCCGTGCGGATCTCCGCCCGTGTGCCTGGAACGCGCGGCGATTTCCGGCGGGTTAGCCAGAGAGGCTGACCGATCAACCTTCGACATTCGGCGGCGGAAAACGGCCGGCCAGGCTGGCGCCGCCTGGGAGATTCCGTGACCATCAGGCCTCGAATCCAGTGGTACCAAGGCGATCGGCGCGAGCTGCGCGCCCTGTTCGAGCTGGCCGAAGACTCGGCCAGCCAACTCGACGCATACTTCCATCTCGGCCGGGTTCTCGTCGCGCTACTGGACGACCACATCGTGGGGCATCTCCAGGCCGTGTCGACCGGGCACCCGGAGAGGGTGGAGATCAAGAACATGGCCGTGCTGGCGCCCTGTCAGGGACATGGCATAGGCCGGGCCCTCATCGAGTCTCTGGTCGAGCTTCTCGCGGACACTCCGGTGACCACGCTGCTGGTCGCGACGGCCGCCGCCGACATCGGCAACCTGCGCTTCTACCAGCGGCGGGGGTTCCGACTTCGGTCGGTCGAGCGCGACGCCTTCACGGAGGCGACGGGCTACCCGACCGGCATCGTCATTGACGGCATCGAGCTGCGTGACCGAGTCTGGCTCGACCTGCCTCTGCGTGCCGCCGCCGCGCCCCGCACGAAGGTTACGGCGCACGGTCCGACCGCGGGTGTCTAACAGCGTCGACCATTCTGTGGGCTCATCGGCCAAGCCGCCGCACGACGCGGCTCGGCCTGGCACGTCGGCAGCAGCGGAGGAGCCGCGGTGGGCGCGTGCGGCACGACGGGACCGCCTCGACAGCCTGCTACGCACGGGCGTCCGGCGATGAGTGTCACCGCGAGCCCGGCGCGGCACCGTTGGCCCGGCGGCTGCTGCCGCCGCAGATCGCGGTCGGGCTCTCCAGCATGGTCCTCTGGGCGCCGGTCGAGAAGCTCTTCATGACGCAGATCGGGTTCACGCCGCGAACGGTCGCGATCAGGCGGCCGCGTACGCCGCGGTCGTCCCGCTGCTGGAGGTCCCGTCCGGGGTCCTTGCCGACCGCTGGAGCCGCGGCCGGCTCATGGTGTGCGCCAGCGTCTCGCTGCTGGTGAGCACGCTGCTGGGGGCCTGAGCCGGAACGTGCCGACCTATATCGCCGCGGCGATGATCTTCGGTGTCTACTTCGCGCTCAGCTCCGGAACGGTCGACTCGCCCACGCACGACCAGCCTCGTCCGCGCGGCGATCAGCAGCCTCCCCGGGCAGGCGCGGACCTGACGGCCGTCGAATCCGCCATCTGCTCGTCGGCCTCGAATGAGACGGTGAGGCCCAGGTCCGCGATGCGGGCGGTCTGGGGGCGGCGGGACAGGCCGCCGTGTCGTGGGCCCGCGGACCGCGTGGTCCCGGACGGCTGGCCTTCCATCGGCGGTCGTCGAGCACGGGCAGGCCAGAACGTGGGGCGGCATCACATTCTGTGCGCGAGTGACGCCATTCTGAGGCGCGAGGTATCGGGCCGGAGGTGTCATGCGGACGGTGTGGTGCCCGCCTTCCAGCCACGGAACGCCGCGAGCAGCTTGTCGCGCATGTCCGGCCGCAGGTCGCCCTCCGCCAGGGTGCCGGTGACCCGTACCGTCTCCCGCATCTGTTCGACGTAGGTGTCGCAGCCGTCGCACAGTTCGAGATGCTCGGTGAAACGGCGGCGGGTGTCCGCGTCCAGCGTGCCTTCGAGATAGTCCGTGACCACCTCGACAAGCTCGTCGCAGTCGATCTCCAGGCCGCGGGTCACGCTCGTGCCTCATCCATGTAGTCCTCCAGCACCTGCCGGAGCCTGGCCCGTCCCCGGTGCAGCAACACCCGCTGGTTACCCGGCTCGATACCGAGCAGCGCGCAGACCTCGTCCGCGTCCAGCCCCTGCACGTCCCGCAGGTGCACGACCGTACGCTGCCGCGGCGGCAGCACGTCGAGCGCCGCCCGCAGCCGGGTCCGAACCTCGCGGGACAGCAACGCGGCTTCTGGCAGGTCCCACTGCCGGGGTGGGGTCGCCCAGTGCCCCGGCCACTCGTCCCCCCGCGGGCGAAACCGGCCCGGATCGACGGTCGGACCGGTCTCGTCCTCCGGAAAGGCGCTGCTGAACGGGACGCTGCGACGTTCCCGCACCCCCCGACTCCTGGCGACATTGAGCAGGATGCCGAACACCCAGGTCCGCAGGCTGGACCGACCCTCGAACCGGTCCAGCCCCGTCAGCACGGCCAGCCACGTCTCCTGCACGACCTCCTCGGCGACCGTGCGGCTCGGGACGTAGCCCACGGCGACCGCGAGCATCGTCGGTGTCAGGCGCTCGACCAGCTCGGTGAAGGTCGACTCGTCACCGTCACGCAGAGCCTGCACGAGCCTGGCGTCCGCGGCGTCCGGGGCGGACCCAGCCGGCGTGCTCTGTCGAACCTCCACGAACCGAAACCTAGCGGAGCGATGCTCGGCCTGCCGCCGACCGGCCGACATCGGCGTTAACCTTGCGAGCCGGGTGGCCACGCCGATCGCGCGGGTTCCTGTTCGGTGCGGGGTGTTGCCGTCGCCCACGGCGCCGCGCGGGTACGTGACGCGCCGGGTCCACGGTCTCCCGCGTCGCCGCGTTGCGCTGGTGGGACCGGCGTTCGCGTCCGGATCCGTCAGCCCCATGGGTCGTCGATGAGCAGGAGCCACTGGCCGTCTGGCTGGCGGCGCAGCACGTCGGCGCTGGTGCCGTTCTGCTGGACGGCGGTGCCGTCGGGCAGCGTTCCCGACAGTTTCCAGGCGTTGACGACGAGGGCGGTGTCGTCGGCCCGGACGACCCGCTGGATGTCGCCCGCGAGCACGGGGCGCAGCGCGAAGAAGCCCTCGAGTGCCGCGCGGATCGCGTCGAGGCCGGACACCACGGTGCCGGGCTCGGGCAGGAAGCTGGCCCGCGGTTCGTAGAGGGTGAGCGCGCCGTCGAGGTCGCCGGCGTTCAGGTACTGGGCGAAGAGCTGGACGGTTTCCTCGGGCGAATGGTCTGCCATGGGTTCCTCCGATTCAGCGGCTTGGGAACTCTCGCCGTGTCGTGTCGGCAAGCGCGGTTCGCGTTACACCGCACCTCCGTCCGTCTCAGCTGGCCCCTCGCGTTGGCCGTTGGTGCGCTTTCCGCTGGCGGTGTAACGCCTGGCGCCGTGCGGTGACTGTGCTGACGTCCGAATAGCGCGGGGGACGCGGAGGTCCGCATGACACAGGTGGAGACGGTCATCGAAGCAGCGGCGGCCGACCAGGCCGCGGGCGGTGGCTCGCGGGAGGTGGTTGTCGCCGACTGGGCCGCGCTGCCGGTGCGCGAGCCGGTGCGAGCCCTCGTGGAGGGCGTCGACCTGGTGGTGGTGCGGCTCGACCGCGATGGCCCTGGGACCGACGGGTCCGGCCAGGACAGGGCCGTGGCCGTGTTCGAGGGCCGGTGCCCGCACCGCGGGGCGCTGCTCGCGGACGGCGAGGTGAGGGGGCACAGCATCGTCTGCGGGGTGCATGGCTGGGATTTCCGGCTGGACTCCGGGGTGAGCGACTACGACCCGTCGCAGCGGCTGCACCGCTTCCCGGCCCGGGTGCGCGCCGACGGGATGGTGGTCGTCGACCGGCCCGACCTAACCGCCTACCGGGCGGTGAAACCGCAAACGCCAGTGACCGACGTGTACGCGCGGCTGTTCGCCGACCCGCATCAGGCCACCGCCGAGGAGCCGTATGTCGGGGAGATCCACGAACTGGCCGCCGACGGGCTGGCCAAGGTAGGCCACCACGGTCGGACGGCGGCGATGGGCGTGCCGCGCTCCGAGCTGCCGAAGTGGGAGGACCTCCAAGTCCTCACCGCGCAGTTGTCCCGCTTCCCGCTGCTCGACGACGAACCGGTCGGCACCGACGTCGTGATCGGGCCAGGGGCCGCGCGGCCGCTGCGGCTGGCCATTCCGCTGTTCGTGTCGGACATGAGCTTCGGGGCGTTGTCCGCGGAGGCCAAGCAGGCGCTGGCCGCTGGAGCGGAGGCGGCCGGGACGGCGATCTGCTCGGGTGAGGGCGGGATGCTGCCGGAGGAGCAGCAGGCCTGCTCCCGCTATCTCTATGAGCTGGCGTCGGCGAAGTTCGGCTGGGACGAGGCGCACCTGGCGCGGGTGCAGGCGCTGCACCTCAAGCTCGGCCAGGGCGCGAAGACCGGCACCGGCGGGCACCTGCCCGGCCACAAGGTGACCGGCCGGATCGCGCAGGTCCGCGGGCTGCCCGAGGGCCAGCCGGCGATCTCGCCGGCCCGCTTCCCGGACTGGCGGTCGCTGGACGATGCCCGCGCCCTGCTGGACCGGGTGCGCGAGGTCTCCGGCGGCATCCCCGTCGGGGTGAAGATGTCCGCGCAGCACGTGGAGGCCGACCTGGACGGCGCGCTGTCACTGGGCGTGGACTACGTGATCCTCGACGGCCGGGGCGGTGGTACCGGCGCCGCCCCCACGATCTTCCGGGACAACATCAGCGTGCCGTCGATGGCCGCGCTGGCCCGGGCCCGCCGCCACCTCGACCGGGCCGGCGCCGACCAGGTCACCCTGGTCGCCACCGGTGGACTGCGCAGACCCGCGGACTTCGTCAAGGCACTCGCATTGGGCGCGGACGCGGTGGCCGTGTCGAACTCGGCGCTGCAGGCGATCGGATGCGTTGGCATGCGCGCCTGCCACACCGACAACTGCCCGATGGGAATCGCCACGCAGAAACCGCGCCTGCGGGCCCGGCTGCCAGTCGAGCGGGCCGCCGCCCAGCTGGACCGGTTCCTGACGTCGTCGGTCGAGCTGATGGCGGTGCTGGCACGGGCCTGCGGCCACCGGCACCTGTCCGGTTTCAGCCCCGAGGATCTGACCAGTTTCAAGCGGGACGTCGCCGATCTGGTCGGCGTGGCCTACGCCGGCGTCCGCTGACCGCGACACCGTTGGCGTCGCTCACTTTCTCCCTCTGTCCGTTTCTTCTTCTTTCGGCGTCGCATTGAAAGGCGGCAGTGATGAGTGCGAGCCCCGCCCCGACCACGACTGACGGCTCCTGTCCCGCCACTGATGGATGGCACCGGCTCGATCCGGCTGAGCTTCCCGCCGAGGGGCGGGTACGCAGCGCCGTGGTGGACGGCCGAAGCGTCGCGTTGGCCCGCCGCGGTGGCCGGCTGTCGGCGTTGGAGAACCGCTGCCCGCATCAGGGCGGACCGCTGGGCGAGGGGTCGATCGAGAACGGCTGGCTGCGCTGCCCGTGGCACGGCTACGACTACGACCCGACAACCGGCAAGCCGCCGGCGGGCTTCACCGACGCCGCTGTCACCTACGAGGTCGACGAACGGCCCGACGCCAGCTACGTGAAGCTGCCGCCCCCGCGAGTCGAAGTACGCACGGTCAGCGACGTCCTGGTCGAGACCCTCGTCGCCTGGGGTGTGCGGCATGTGTTCGGCATGGTCGGCCATTCCAACCTGGGATTCGCCGACGCGCTGCGCCGGGCCGAAGCCCGCGGCGAGCTCACCTACGTCGGCATCCGGCATGAGGGCGCCGCCGCGTTCGCCGCCAGCGCCTACGGCAAGCTGACCGGCCGCCCCGCGGTCTGCTTCGCCATCGCCGGGCCAGGCTCCACCAACCTGCTCACCGGCCTCTACGACGCCAAGCTCGACGGCGCCCCGGTGATCGCGATCTCCGGACAGGTACCGTCGAAGGTGCTCGGCCGCGGCGCCTTCCAGGACCTGGACCTCGCCGCGGTCTTCCGTGACGTGGCCGTGTCCACCACGACGGTGCAGGCAGGCTCAGACCACGCCGAACTTGCCGCGCTCGCGGTCAAGCACGCCCTCGATGGCCGCGGGGTCGCCCACCTGGTGCTACCCGACGAGGTCCAGGTGATCGGATCGCGGGCCGAGGTGAGCAAGCCCGACGGCCGGCTCTCCGACCGCCAGGTCGTGCCGGCGGCGGGCGACGTCGAGCGCGCCGCGGGACTGCTGCGCGCCGCCCGGCGGCCGGTCATCGTCGCCGGCAACGGCGCGGCCCGGGCCGGTACGCGGGTGCGAGCGCTGGCCGAACGGCTGGGAGCGCCAGTGCTCACCACCTTCCGGGCCAAGGGGCTCGTGCCGGACACCCATCCGCTCGGCGCGGGCGTGCTCGGCCGCAGCGGTACGCCGGTGGCGAGCTGGCTGATGAACACCTGCGACCTACTCGTCGTGGTCGGCGCGTCGTTCTCCAACCACACCGGGATCGCGCCGTACAAGCCCGTCATCCAGATCGACGACGACCACGCCGCCATCGGTCGTTTCCAGAAGGTCGACGTCGGCCTGCTGGGTGACGCGTCGCTGACCCTGGACGCGCTCACCGAGGCCCTCGGCCCGGCGGCCGCCGTCGACCAGCGTGGTGACGTCGCCGAACGCTGGCGGCTGTGGCGGGCCGAGAAGGCCCGCCGGGCCCGTGACGACCGCGGCCACGGCCTCGCCTCCGCCGCCGTGTTCGACGCGCTGTCCCGGCACACCCCGGCGGACGCCGTCATGACCGTCGACGTCGGCAACCACGCCTACTCGTTCGGCCGCTACTTCGAATCCGCCGGCCAGCCGGTGCTGATGTCCGGCTACCTCGGATCGATCGGCTTCGGCTATCCGGCGGCACTCGGCGCCGCGATGGCCGCCCCTGGCCGCCCGGTCGTGGCCGTCACCGGCGACGGCGGCTTTGGCCAGTACCTCGCCGAGGTCACCACCGCCGTGAAGTACGGCATCGCCGTCAAGCACGTACTGCTTGACAACGGCAGCCTCGGAAAGATCGGCAAGGAGCAGCTGGCCGAACAGTTCCCGGTCTGGCAGACCAGCCTGCACAACCCCGACTTCGCCGCCTATGCACGCCTCTGCGGGGCTCAGGCCAGCACGGTCCGCCGACCCGACGAACTCCACGCCGCCATAGCCACGCTGTTCGCGACCGACGGGCCGGCCATGGTGCACATCCACACCGACGCCGAACTGCTCTGACCAGGCAGGCACCGACCGCTCGCGCACGCCCACAACCTCCAGGAGCCCTCATCATGAGCCCGACCGCTGTCGTCGATGACACCTTCGTCCAGACCCGCACAGCGCTGCACGCGGTGGCCGAACACGTCCTGGCCGCCGCACGCCACCGCGCCACCGGTCGCATCGGCCTGGCCATCACCCCGGGCGGATTCGCCACGCCCCCGTTCGGTGACGACTGCCGGACCGTCGCCGTCGACGGCACCGACCTGGTCGTCGCCGTCGCCGACCGGGTGGTGGCCCGGGAGCCACTGCGCACGCTCGCCGCCGCCGCGACACTCGCCGGGCTGCCCGCGCCCGGCGGCCCCAGCGCGGTCTACCACCTGACGACACACCTCGATCCCGACGCGCCGTTGGCCCTCGACCCGGACGCGGCCCGCCGCATCGCCGACTGGTACGCACTCGGCGACGCGGCGCTGCGCCAGTGGCGCGCCGACATCCCCGACGACGACCCCAGCGACCTCACACTCTGGCCCGAGCACGCCGACGTCGCGATCCGCGCCGCGGACATCAACTACGGCGCGTCGCCCGGCGACGACCACGTCACCGAGCCCTACCTCTACGTCGGCCCACCGGCGCCCCCGCCACCCTCCCCGGACGGATTCTGGAACGCGCCCTTCGGCGCATACCTCACCTGGGACAGGGTCCACTCAGTCACCGACGCCGTCGACTTCTTCCGCCAAGGCCGCCGGCTTTCCCACGGCTGACCGAAGGATGGGCGGCACAGAGAGGACGACCGAACGCCTGAGCACATCACGCTCCATCGCCAACTCCGCGTTCTCCCGCCGCAAACGAGCCAGCTCGGCCCGATCGTCCTGGCCCGGGCACCTTGCCTTCGATTGCCGGCGGATCGCCCGATGACGTTTTCTCGGGTTTAGCCGGTGAGGAGGGTGATGGTGCGCCCCGCGGGGCTGGTGACGGTGGACAGGCCGGTGCGCAGGTCGATCGAGGGCGCGCCGCGCCGCTGGTCGAAGATCGCGAGGACGCCGGTGTCGAGCTGGAGGCGGTCCAGGTAGCGGTCGAGCTGGCGGAGCGCGGACGGCTGAGGGTTGGCGCGGTTGGTGCGCCAGGCCTTGATCTCGAACCCCTCGCGCTGGAGGTGGTGGACGCCGTCGGGGGTCGTATAGGGCCAGCGCAGGTGCACGTCGACCCGGCCGGTGCCGATCGCGTACTCACGGTCGATCGTGCCGGTCCCGTTGACCGCCCGCTGCAGGTAGCCCTGCAGGATGAGCTGTGCGGCGGCCTCCGAGTAGTGGCCGGTGCTGGTGAGCTGCTCGCCGTTCTGGATCCACCAGTCGGTGAACTCCTCCAGCACATGGGCCAGGTCGAAGCTCCCGTCGGGCCGCACGAAGGTGCGCGGGTCGGTAGCGATGCTGTCCTGGTAGTTGCTGGACAGGACCCGGACGATGACCTCCCGGTAGATCGGGTTGGCCGGCCGGACCGGCGGGTCCGAAGCGATCAGGCCCAGGTCTCGGACGTAGGCAGTGTCGTCGTCGTCGTAGGGCTCGAGGACGAGCGGCTCACCGGCGATGAGCGGCCCGATAATCTTCCGGACGCGGGGCTCGCCGAGTTTGGCGGCCAGCGAGTCAAGGTGGGTGGCACGAGCAAGGATGAGCCGGTCCCTGGCCTCGTCGAGATGCCCAGTCGTGATCGGTTCCGAGGCGGGTACGCGGATCTCCTCAACGACCTCGCGGGCCAGCGCGTTGACCAGCCAAGGCTGCCCGCCGGTCAGCTCGTAGGCATGCTCGACGGCGCCCGGCGCGAACGGCTGGCCGGTGTCGGCGGTGTGCTGGCGGTAGAGCTCGGCCACCTCCTTGGCGGTGAGGTCACCCAGCCGCAGCGACTTGAGCTTGATGTTGAAGGGGCTGGACGTCCCCAGCCGGGACGGGTCGCCACCAGCGGCCGCCTTGTATTCACGGACGTCCCGGAGGCCGCAGAGAGCGACCGACTCGGGGAACGGCGCCGGGCGGCTGTTGTAGCCGTCGCGAAGCTGGCTCAGGACGCTCAGCAGCGACTGGCCTTGGAGCGCGTCGATCTCGTCGAAGAACAACACCAGCGGCCGAGGACAGGCCTGCGCCCACACGCTAAGCGCGCTGCCCAACAGCGCCGCGGGTGTTTCTTCCGGCCAGGTCGGTGGTCGTAGCTCCGGCGGCAACTGCCAACGCGCGGCCTCCGCGACCCGGGCGAGGATTCCCAGGGAGGCGGCACCGTAGTCGTCGCCGGCTGCCCGGCCGAGCTCGCAGGAGAAGTGCACCGCGGCGTACCGGCCCTGGGCGGTCAGCTCATGGGCGAGCGCCCGCAGCGCCGTCGTCTTGCCGGTCTGGCGGGGTGCATGTACGACGAAGTACGCCTGCAGGTCCACCAGCTCAGGGACCTCCGGCAGCCGCGACAACGCCGGGATCATGTAATGCCGGTCCGGCAGGCACGGACCAGTCGTATTGAAACGACGCCCCACCGATCCCCCTCCACGACCCGGCACCCGGCCCCGCACCCACCACCCTACGCGTGATCGACGATCTAGCCGCCACGCCGCCGTGCCGTCTGGGATGCCGGCGGCGGTGATGGTGGCGGTGGGGAACCTGGGCGAGGCGGAACGCTTCTACCGCGACGGCCTGGCGATCGCGGTGCGGCTGGCCGAGGCCGACCCGACCAACGCGGCCGACACCGCGGCCGCGGAAGCACTCCGGCGTCACCTTGCGGCTCTGGCAAGCCCGACACGACGGCGGTGCCGCCACCGTGCGCCCAGCCCCGTAGCGGTGATCAGTAGGACGATGCACGCGAACGACATCGACCCGCTGCCGGGTCCCGGCTCGGCCGGGTAGCCGACGACGCCGGTTTCGGGCCAAACGTGAAGAGTGCCCGAAAGGGGCCGGACACGCCGCGCGTCGGTCGACGTTGCCCAGAAGGCAGGGTGGGGCCAACAGAGGGTGGCGAACAGGCCGGTGATGACTACGCAGAGTGATAGTTTGCCGTCCGTGAGCCCGTCAGATCTCGCCACTTCACGCAGCGGGCCGCTTTTGGCTTCACATGAAGGAGCATTTCGTTGCGCAAGTCAGTGCTCTACATCATGAGCGCGGTGGGTGCGCTCAGCGCGGTGGCCGTCTTCGGTCTGGCCGGCCCCGCGAACGCCGACTCGGGAGACACCGCGGTGACGCTGGACCTCAGCGGAGGTGCCGTCTCGATCAGCGTCCCGCCGAGCGCGTCCCTCAGCGGCACGATCGGCACGACGCCGATCAGCGGCCCCCTCGGGACCGTGACGGTCACCGACAACCAGGGATCGTCGTCGCCAAGCTGGACGACCAACGTGGAAATGACCAACTTCAATGCTCCGTCGGGTTCTGGCTTCTCGCCGATCCCGGTCACCAACGTCACCTACAATCCGGGCACGGTCACCCGAGTGAACAACACCGGGACCGCCACCCCGGTGACCTTCACCGGGGAGTCCGTGGCCGCCCCGACCGTGACCGCCACCGGCGGCAGCGGCATCAACTCGGCGACGTGGGACCCCACGCTGTCGGTCGTGATACCACCCACCGCCGTGGCGACCACCTACACCGCCACGCTGACCCACTCGACGGTGCCGTGATCAAGGCCACGGAATGATCAAAGGTACCCGTCGCGGTGCCCTCGCGGTGATGGCCGGGACGATCGTTATCCTGGCCATCACCGCCCCCGCCGCGCCGGCCGCCCCCGCCGGTGACACCGTCGGCCCCGACGGGCGGTTCGGCCTCCGGCTGCTCGAGGTCACCGCCTCCCTGCGCAACGATCCGCGGGCCCGGCAGTACATCATCGACCATCTGAATCCCGGCGCCATGATGCGCCGCCAGGTGGAGGTCTCCAACAGCGGTGACGAACCGTTGCGGATCGACCTCTACCCCGGGGCCGCGAGCGTGCGCGACAGCGCGTTCCGCTTCGCCTCCGCGCGGACGCCCAACGAGCTGACGACCTGGACCAGCGTGGACCGGCCGGTGGTCGACGTCCCCGCCCATTCCAGCCAGACCGTCGACGTCACCATCGCCGTGCCCGGAGACGGTTCACCGGGGGAGCACTACGGGGTTCTCTGGGCGCAGGCCGGTAGTCCGGCCCTCTCTGGTACCGGCGTGCGGATGGTCAGCCGGATCGGGATCCGGATGTATGTCGACGTCGGTCCCGGTGGACCGCCGGCCGCGAACTTCACCATCTCCGCCCTCACCGCGAAGCGCCGGCTCGACGGCGGTCTCGCCCTGGACACCGAGATCCGCAACTCCGGCGGCCGGGCCCTGGACGTGTCCGGAACGCTGGCCCTGGCCAAGGGACCCGGCGGTCTGCGGGCCGGCCCCTTTCACACCGATCGCGTCGAGACCGTCGCTCCCGGCGAGACCAGCCCGATCTCGTTCACGCTCGACGGCGGTATCCCGGCCGGGCCCTGGACGGCGACCGTGGACCTGAAAAGCGGCCTGGTGGAGCGCACCGCCAGCGCCGTCATCCGGTTCCCCGACCGTCCGGGCTCTTCCGCGCAGGTCCTGGTCAAGCGTCCCTCCACCCGCCGGGTCGCGATCATGTCCGCGGGGGTCACCGGCGGCTCGCTGCTGGTTGTCGGACTGCTGGTCGCGTTGGCCCGCCGCTGGCGCCGCCGGGCGTCCCGCTCGCGGCCGTCCTGATCGTGTTGTAGATCGGGGTGCCGATTGACCCGCGGGTTCCCTGGACGCCGACCTCTTCGCCAAACGCGATCCCGAACGCGCATGCGCGCCGAACCAGGTCAGGCGAGTGCTGTCACCGCGGCCATTGCGCCAGCGCCGACGGCCGCGGCCGCGACGATTCCCGCGTGAGAGGTGCTGGCCGCTGCCCGGCGTAGCAGCCGCACTCATCCGCGCTCGAAACGCGGCCGGCGCCTGGACGGGGGTGCGGGTCGACCGCCAATATGGCACCGACTGACGGTTTCTGTTGTGATCGGCGGTGCGGGTGTCGCGATGAGGGGGTCAAGGTGACAGAGACGTCGAAGCCGCTTGGCTTGAGGGAGCGTCAGCGGCGGGCGATCCAGGCTGATCTGCGTGCCGCGGCGCTCAAGCTCTTCGGTGAGCGGGGGTTCGACGAGGTCTCGGTGGCGGAGATCGCCGCTGAGGCCGGTATCTCGGAGCGGACCTTCTTCCGGCACTTCCCGACGAAGGAGGAGGTCGTGCTGACCCTCATGGAGGGCTACGGTCTCGACATCATCTGTCGGCTGGAGAGCCAGCCTCTCGATCGTCCGTGGTTCGACATCCTTCGCGACACCTACACCGGTGCCTACGACGTCGAGGTCACCATGGCCGGCGAGCGAAGCGAGGAGCTCCGGCGTTCAACGGCCCAGGTGATGAAGCTCGCGCAGGGTTCGGCCCGGCTTCGGGCGGGCATCGACGCGCGCGCGAGGTCCTGGCAGGACGACATCGCCCAGATCGTCGCGCGTCGGCTCGGTGTCGACGTCGATCAGGATCCCCGGCCGCGGGTGTGGGGCGCGGTGGCGATAGCTGTCGGGATGGCGAATGGCGAACGCCACGCCGCGATCGAGGGTTCTCACGATGCCTCGCCGGCTGAGGCGTGGGATGCGCTTGCCGAGCTGCTGAAGCCGCCGACGGGGTCCTGATCGCCAGCTTCTGCCTGTCCTCCTGTGAGGGGCGTCCCGGTTGGGGCGCCCCTCTCGCGCATTCGGGCACGGTACGCAGAGTAACGATGGGGCCGCTCTGCTTACGCAGAGTTTACATAAGACGGCTTGTGAGAAAGAGGCAGTAGCCGCTAGAAAGACATTGACTGTCCAAGAGACAGTGACTGACAAGAGACAGTGGCTGACAGAGGTGCTCCGTCCATCGAGCCCGGCGACGAAGGAGTCACGATGCCGAAGACCTCTCTGACTGCGCTGTTCGTTCGGGCGCGGCCATGAAGGGCTCCGCCTCCGCGGGCGGCGAGCGCTTCGCGTTCGGCGCGCTGGCCGAGATCCTCGCCAGGGCGAACGAGCCCAAGTCGGGCGGCGTGCTGGCCGGGATCGCCGGCGGTCCCGCGGCTGCTGGATGCCGTCATTGACGAGCTCGCGACTCCGACGTCCGGAAGTTCGTCCGTCTTGAACCGAAATCGAAAGAGAAGCTGGATGACCGAGAACCCCGAGAAGCGCCAGATGCATTTCTCCCTGCTGACCATGCCAACGTTGGCCCACAACGACTACGGCATCTGGAGGCACCCGGAGAACAAGAAGGCGCGGTTCGACGACCCCTCTTTCTGGGCCGAGATAGCCCGGATCTGCGAGGAGGCGAAGATGGACGCGCTGTTCATGGCGGACGGTCTCGGCATCACCGACTCCTTCGGCGGCTCCTTCGACGTGTCGCTGCGCGAGGGAATGCACGTGCCGGTGATCGACCCCGGCCTGGTCGCGGCCTCGGTCGCGACCGCGACCACCCATCTCGGCTTGGCCGTGACCGCGGCGAGCACGTTCGACCCGCCGTTCTCGCACGCTCGCCGGATGGCGACCCTCGACCACCTCACCAAGGGCCGCGCCGGCTGGAACGTCGTGACCGGCTTCATCAAGAACGGTGAGGACAACTACGGGGTCCCAACGGCGTCCTCGAGCGCGCAGCGTTACGACACCACCGAGGAGTTCATGGATGTCTGCTACCAGCTCTGGGAGGGTTCGTGGGAGGACGACGCGGTGGTCGGCGACCGGGAGACCGGCGTTTACATTGACCCCGCGAAGGTCCACAAGATCAACCACGTCAGTGAACACTACGTGTGCTCCGGTCCTGCCCTGTGGCACCCGAGCGTGCAGCGTACGCCGCTGATCTTCCAGGCCGGCATGTCCGAACGCGGCCGGCTCTTCGCGGCCAAGCACGCCGAGGTCGTCTTCGCCGCCAGCGGTGCCGACCCGGAGATCTACCGGGCCCTGACCGCGGATCTGCGCGCCAAGGCGGCCGGTTTCGGTCGCGGCCGCGAGGACATGAAGCTGCTCGGCATCGCGGCCATCGTGACCGGCGAGGACGACGCCGCGGCCGAGGCGAAGATGACCACCTACGAGCGGTGGACGCGGCCGGAGGGTTACCTCGCGCATATCAACGCCCTCAACGGCTTCAACCCGCTGGTCCACGACCGCGGCGAGCTTCTCCTCGAAGCTTTGAAGTCCGACGGCTTCAAGCGCGACGACTTCACGGCCTACATCCCGCACCCGGACATCACCATCGGTGACTACATGGACATGTTCAAGGTGTTGCGCCACGGGCCAGGCACCTTCGTCGGCGGCCCCCAGAAGGTCGCCGACCAGCTCGAGGCCTACCTGGAGCAGTTTGACCTGGACGGGTTCCTGCTGCGGTCCCTCATGTACCCCCACAGCGTCCGTGACTTCCGCGACTACATCGTCCCCGAGTTGCAGCGCCGCGGCATCTACCGCACCGAGTACGAGGGTTCGACGCTGCGCGAGAACATCTTCGGGACGGGACGCAAGCGCATCTCGGAGAACCACCACGCCGCGTCGTTCCGGCTGACGCCGGCGCTGGTCTGAAAGTCCGCCTGAAAACAGCTTCCCCGCAGTGCCTGCGCACAGCGTCGTCCGTGGGTGATCACATCATTTCTTCGCCCCCAAAGGAACAGCGTCAGATGCGTATTCTTCTCAAGGTCGCGGCTGTGGCCGCGGCCGCCGGCATGGTCGCCGCCTGCGGTGCCCCGTCGAAAACGTCGAGCGCGCCCGCATCGGCGTCGTCGCGCCCGGGCGCGACGAATGGCGCGACCTGGAACCCGACGGATTGGGACACCGCCAAGGTGTGCGGTACCAAGCGGATCAAGATCGGTGTCGAGGACGGCCTCAACAACACGTGGCGCAAGACCGCGCTGGAGGTCCTCCGGGTCCAGATCGCCAAGTGTCCCAATATCGACCCGAAGATCGAGTACGCTTCGGCCAACGGCAATCCGGGGCAGGTCTCGACCGACATCAACTCGATGGTGTCCAAGGGCGTCAACATCCTGATCGTCCTGCCGGACTTCGGTGACTCCGAGCTGCCCGCCCTGCGTGCGGCCACCAAGGCCGGCGTCACCGTGATCCCCTACTACGGCTCGATCGGGGGCACGGCGGGCGTCGACTACACCGCCAGCGTCCACCTCGACACCTACGGCATCGGCCAGAGGATCGCGGGATGGTTCGGCAAGAACGTCCCCAATGGCAACGTCGCGGTCATTGGTGACGTGCCTACCTCGACGTCGGCCAAGGACCTCTATGACGGCGTCAAGACCGGTCTTGCCGGCTATCCGAGCCTGAAGCTGGTCGGCGACTCGTTCCTGGTCGGAAACTACGACCCGCAGACGGTTCAGAAGGTCACCACCGGCGCGATCCAGAGGTACGGCAACATCGCCGCCATCGCGACGGCTGGCTGCGGCTCGATGTACGTCGCGCCGTTCACCGCCGCCGGGGTCAAAGTGCCCGCTGTGGGCTGCTCGGCGGGCGTGAACATCACCTACTGCGACTACGACAAGCTGCCCGGAACCGCGAAGTACCCGTTCGCGACGTGGGAGAGCACCACCCAGGTCATCGCGGCCGCGCTGCGCCGTGGTCTGGCCTCCTACAACGGCATCACCTGGAACGAGCCGACCGCGATCGTGCCGCGGCAGGCCGTCGACACGGTCGGTGGCAAGCCGGCACTGGCCTGTAACCCGAGGCTGCCGGCTGACGCCGACCTGACCAGCGGACTGACCGTCGACCAGCTCACTGCCGGGCTGAAGTGACGCCGGAGGTTGTGGATCATGCTAGAAGAAGCGAAGGGTGCCGTGGCTGAAGCAGCTACCGCGGGAGCAGCTACCGCGGGAGCAGCTACCGCGGGAGCAGCCACCGCGGGTTCGTCGGCCCAGACGACTCCGACGGGCTACCGCCTCCAGCTCACCGGTGTCAGCAAGTCCTTCGGGGCGGTGCGCGCGCTCTCGGACGTCACGCTCGAAGTGCCGGCCGGCCAGATCCACGGCCTCGTCGGTGAGAACGGGGCAGGCAAGTCCACCCTGATGGCCGTCGCGTCGGGCGCCCTGGTGCCCGACGCGGGCCAGGCCGTCGTGGACGGCCGCGACATACGAGGCGATGCCGTGGCTGCTCGGGCGGCCGGCCTGGCCATCGTGCGCCAGCACCCGGCCCTCCTGCCGGACCTGACCGTCGCCGACAACCTGCTGCTCGGCGTGCCGGCCAGCATGCGGCCGCGGGTAACGGAGTCGGTCGCCTGGGCGCGCACGTGCCTCGGCGCGTGGGACGACCGGCCCGACATCGACCCGCGGATGCGCGCCGAGGCGCTCAACGCCGAGCAGCAGTTCATCGTCGAACTGGCGCGTGCTCTCTGCCAGGCTCCGGCGGTGCTGCTGCTCGACGAACCCTCGGAGCATCTGAAGGCCGAGGACGTCGACCGGCTCTTCCGGGTCATCCGTGAGCTGGCCGCGGGTGGCACCGCGGTCGTCTACATCTCCCACCGGGTCAGGGAGGTCCGGCAGATCTCCGACCGCGTCACGGTCCTGCGCAACGGGGTCAACCGCGGCACCCGCGAGACCGCGGACCTCGACGAGGCCCGGATCATCGAGCTCATCATCGGACGGTCTCTGGACGCCCAGTACCCGGCGAAGCAGTCACGCGACCGCGGCCTGGTGGGCCGCCCGGCGGTAGTCGAGGCCTACGACCTGAGCGGGGAGGGGTTCTCCGGTGCCTCGCTCATCATCGAGCCCGGCGAGGTCGTCGGTCTCGCCGGCATCGACGGCAACGGGCAGGCCCAGTTCGCCCGAGCCCTCGCCGGCCTGCAGAGGTTCACCGGCCAGGTGAAGCTCAGCGGGTATGACGCGCGGCTGTCGAACCCGGTCGCCGCCGTGACCGCCGGCATCGCCTACGTCCCCGCCGACCGCCACCGCGAGGGCATCTTCCCCGACCTGTCGGTCCGGGAGAACGTGATGATCCGCGGCGTTCGGGCCGCCGCCCGCTTCGGTTTCGTCTCCCCGAGCCTGGAACGGGAGAAGAGCACCGAGATCCTGAAGCGCTACGCAGTCAAGGCCGCCTCGCCCGACGCCCCCATTACCTCACTCTCCGGTGGCAATCAGCAGAAGGTCGTGATGGGCGGCGCGCTGGCCGGCGCGCCCCGGCTGCTGATCGCCGATCAGCCGGCCCAGGGTGTCGACGTCGGCGCCAAGGTCGAGATCTACAACCAGCTGCGTACCGTCGCGGCGACCGGGGCTGGCGTGCTCATGCTCTCGTCGGACAACAGCGAGCTCGCCGGCGTCTGCGACCGGGTGGTGGTGATGTCACGCGGCCAGATCGTCGCCGAGATCGCCGGCGAGGAACTCTCCGAGGAGGCCATCACCAACGCCGTGCTGCGCGCCTCCTCGACCCGTGACCACGGCGCGGCCCCACCGCGGCGATTCAGAAGGATCCTTGACCACGACAGCGCGCCGGTGCCGGTCCTGCTCGCCCTGATCATCATCGTGGCAGTCATCGCCCAGCTCAGCGACAGCACCTACCTGCACACCCGCAACATCAGCCTGGTGTTGGGGCTCGGGGCCATCCTCGCGGTGGCCGCCACCGGTCAGGGCCTGGTGCTGATGCACGGCGGATTCGACCTGAGTGTCGGCCCGCTCATGTCGATCGCTCCTGTGATCGCCTCCTACTACCTGATCGGGGCAGGCTACGGCTACGACCTCGCGGGCTGGGTGTTCATCGCGCTCGCCACCCTGGTCGTGGGGCTGGGCAACTGGCTGCTGGGGGCGGCGCTCAAGCTCAACCCGATGCTGGCCGGCCTCGGGATGTGGAGCCTGCTCGACGCGATCGCACTGATCCTGCGGCCCCGGGCCGGCGGCCTGATCTCCAACTCGGTCGTCGAGCGGATCTCCCGGTCCTTCGGACCGATCCCCGCCACCCTCATCGTCGCCGTCGTGGTGGCCGCCGGCCTGGAGCTGTGGCGGACCCGCACCGTCGGGGGCAAGGCACTCCAGGCTGTCGGCAGCGACCGCGCGGCCGCGCACACCCTGGGCATCAGCGCGGTCAAGGCGTCGCTGATCGCCTACGTCGTCTCCGCGCTGCTCGCCGGGGTCGCCGGGGTGATGCTGATCGGCCAGATCGGGACCGGCGACCCGACGGCGGGCGAGAGTTACGTGCTCACCAGCATCGCCGCCGCCGTGGTCGGTGGCGTCGCACTCACCGGCGGCCGGGGGAGCTTCACCGGCGTGCTGTGCGCCGCTGTCCTGCTCGTCCAGGTCCAGACCGCCACCCCCTACCTGGGGCTGAGCCCCGGCTGGCAGCAGATCCTCGTCGCCGTCGTGACCATCGTCGCGGTCTGCGCCTACTCGCTCGCTCGCCGCCGGCCGGCCCGCTGACCAGGCCCCGCCAAGAAGGGATGCGGAGGAACATGAGCGGCAAGTCCACGCCCCGCGGCATCGCGCGCTGGGTCATCGCGTCGCCCTACAAATGGGTCTGGGTCGCGGCCGCCGTGATGTATGTCGTCATGCTGATCGCCACACCGAACGCCGCGACGGGACGCTCGCTGGCCAACATGATGCCCTACTTCGGCATGCTCGCCGTGGCGACGCTGGGCCAGGCGGTGGTTGTCATGCAGCGCGGCTTCGACTTCTCCCTCGCCGGGATCATCGTGCTCTCCGGCCTTGTCGTCGCCAAGCTCACCGACAGCGGAATGGGCCCGGTCCCGGCCGTGGTAGTCGCGCTTGTCGCGGGTGTCCTGGCCGGCGCCGTCAACGGTCTGCTGATCTCCCGGCTGGCTCTCACTCCGCTGGTGGCCACCCTGGCCTCCAACGGCCTGTTCCTGGGGCTTGCCTACCTGGTCTCCGACGGGCAGCAGATCATGATCCCGGGCAGTCTGAAGACTTTCGCCACCAGCCGCGTCGGGGGGATCGCGACCAGTTTCTGGATCGCCCTTGGCGTGGTCCTGGTACTGCTTGTGATGATCCGGCTCACGACCTTCGGGCGCCGGTTCGTCGCCACCGGCTCCAACCCCGACGCCGCCCGCGCCGCCGGGCTGCCGGTGACCCGGGCGCTGGTCAGCGCCTACAGCCTCGCCGGTCTCCTGTTCGGCATCACCGGTGTCCTCATCGCCGGCAACATCGGCACGGGCACCGCCGCGGCCGGCGGCACGTACCTGATGTCCTCGATCTCGGCCCTCCTGGTCGCCGGCGCCGCCGTCAGCGGCACCCGTATCAGCCTCATCGCCGCGGTCATCGGAGCCCTGTTCATGACCATGTTGTCGCAGTTCATCCTCGCGCTGGGCGCCTCCGCGCCTGTCCAGGGCCTCATTCAGGGCCTCGTACTGCTCGTCGCCGTCGCCTGCCCCAGCATCCGGCTCCCCAGACGCCGGCTGCGTGTCGCCCTGCCATCGCCGCGCGGCCCGCACCTCACCGCACCGTGACCGTGACGGCCGGACAATCGATAAGGAAGCAGACATGAACGCCCTCGTCACCAGCCCCAACCGGCTCAAGCTGGGCCTGTTCGGTACCAACGGCGGCGCCACCCTCACCCGCGTCCCCGAAGTGTGGCGCCCCCGCTGGGACCAGATCGTCGAAGTCGCGAAGATCGCCGACCAGGCCGGTCTGGAGGCATCGCTCGGCTACGCCCGCTGGAAGGGCTACATCCCCGGCATGCCCGAAGCCGGCGTCGGCTACGTCGTCGACCCCTTCACCTGGGCCGCGGGGCTCAGCCAGGTCACCTCCCACACCACCCACATCGCCACCGTGCACGGCTGTGTGATGCACCCGGTGCTCGCCGCCAAGCAATGCACCACCATCGACCTGATCTCCGGTGGCCGCTTCGCCCTCAACCTCGTCGGCGGCTGGAACGCGATCGAGCTGGACATGTTCGGCGTTGGCCTCCGCGAGCACGAGGCCCGATACAACGAGCTCGAGGAATGGGTGCAGATCCTCACGAGGCTGTGGACCGAGAAGGAGGAGTTCGACTTCAAGGGCGACTTCTACGACGTCAAGGGCGGCCTCTCCCGGCCCCGGCCGGCGCAGAAGCCCTATCCGCCGATCATCAACGCGGGCGTTTCGCCTCGAGGCCTCGACTTTGCCACTACCTATGCCGACGTCTGCTTCACCGTACCCAACGTCATCGGCATGGACGCCAAGGCCAAGGTCGCCGAGTACAAGGACACCGCCCGCGCCAAGGGCCGCGAGGTCCAGGTCTGGACCTACTGCGCCGTCGTTCAGCGCGACTCGCGCGAGGAAGCCGAGGAGTACCTCGACTACTTCACCGGGCCGATGGCCGAGAACGAGATGCTCGACGCATGGCAGGCGGCGGCCCTGGCCTCCGTCGACCGGAACAGCACCTCCAAGGAGTCCATCCTCGCGATGCGGCAGCGCTTCGCCGCCGGATCCGGCGGACCCATCCTCGTCGGCACCGCCTCCGACATCGCCGACCAGATGGCGGAGATGAGCGAGATCGGCATCGACGGCATCCTGCTGACCTGGCCCGACTTCGCCGACGGTGTCAAGCGTCTGGTCGCACCCGGCAGCGTGCTGGCCGAGCTGGAGAAGCGCGGCCTGCGCGAGCCGTTCGAAGGCGTGCAGGCGTGACCACGATGACGATCGACCCTCGCAAGTTCCGCGACGCGCTCAGCCATTTCCCCTCGGGCATCACGATCATCTCCGGAACCGAGGGCGACGAACCTATCGGCTTCACCTGCCAGTCCTTCTACAGCGTCTCGGTCGACCCGCCGCTGGTCTCCTTCTCCGTCATGAAGACCTCGACCAGCTACCCCCGCATCAGGCCGAGCGGACGCTTCTGCGTGAACGTCCTCGCCCACGGCCAACAGGCCCTCGCCAACCAGTTCGCCCGCAGCGGCGCCGACAAGTGGGCCGGCGTCAGGTGGCATCCCACCCAGCTGGGCAACCCGGTGATCACTGACACCGTCATGTGGCTGGACTGCATCGCCTGGGCCGAGCACGACGTCGGCGACCACCTGATCGTCATCGGAGAGGTCACCGAGATGAGCGACCCCGACTGGCACAAGGGGGACCCGCTGCTGTTCTTCCAAGGTGCCTACCGGCAGCTCCAGCACTGAGCCCCGCCGCGCCCAACCGAGGGGAACTCCCATGAAGGCTGTTGCCGTCGTCGGCAACCCCAAACTGGCGTCGCGGACCGCCGACGCCGCCCAGATCCTCGCCCACGCGCTGGGCGCGGACCCGGTCGAGCTCATCGAGCTTGCCCCGCTCGGAGCAGGCCTGCTCGGCTGGGGCGACCCCGCCGTCGCCGCGGCGAAGCAGAAGGTCACGGACGCCGACCTGGCCGTCATCGCCTCACCGACGTTCAAGGCGACCTACAGCGGACTGCTCAAACTCTTCCTCGACCAGTTCGCGGGGCAGACCGGCATGGCCGGGCTCACTGTCGTACCGCTGATGCTCGGCGCTGGCGAGGCGCATGCCCTGGCGCCAGACCTGCTGCTCAAACCGGTGCTTGTCGAGCTCGGGGCGACCTGCCCGACCGCGGGGCTTTATCTCCTCGACAGCGACTACGCCGAAGGCACCCGCCTTGAGGGCTGGCTGGAGCAGTGGTCCGGCGTCATACGCCGCTCGGCGGGTGCGGTGGCGGCCACGAGCTGATCGCCGACGTCGCGCCGGCGCGCTGGCGTGACGAGCTGTACCACAGGATTCCGCCACATCGCCGTTTGTCCATCCTTGGAGGTCGACAGGTCGGCCCCAGGTCCCCGCCAGATCTACGTCTACGGGCCTATTTTCTCTAGATGGAGCGAGATGAGGCCGAACGGCCGTCCGTAGCCTGGGCCACCGGGTCCGACGTGTCCCTTGACGATGTATCCGCGCCCGAAGCGAGAGCTGACATGTCTGCCGGTTTGCGGGCCGCGCACCGGCGGGTGACGGACGCGGTAGCAGCGGTGCTGGCGGATCTGCGACCGGCATCGACACGGTTCTCGGTGACGGTGGGCGCTCCGTATCGCGGTGAGCTGGCCCGATCACGGTCCCGGCTACAGGAGCAGAAGCTCACCGCGGCGGAGGCCAGCCGTCGGCTCGGCCTACCGATCTCGGAGTCCGAACTCGTCGGCTGGGTCAGCGAATGGTCGGTCTCGGCCCGCGGGCAGGAGACCGAGGCCGAAACTTCGCTGTGGGTGCTACCGGCAACCGAGGCGGCGCAGCTGAGGGTCGATATCGCCGAGTGGCTGCAGACCGCCCTCGCGGACGAGGGGATCTCCGACGCGGTCCCGCCCTGTCCAGGTCATCCCCACCCGATGCGGCCCGAGGCTCACGAGGGACAGGCCTGGTGGGTATGCCCGACCAATGGCCCAGTTCGACCATGGGCGGAGACCGCCGGATGATCGACCCGTGCCAGGACCAATAGGCCCTCCGGGCGCGCGCTACGCAGCCTGACGGCACCCGGCGTCGTGGCCACCGTCGCATTTGAGGGCACACGCGTGATCGGTTTCGCTCAAGGCCTGACCGACGGCTCATCCAGGCCCACTTGTCGCTCCTGGCCACCGCGCACGACCGCCGCGGACAAGGCACGGGTCGCCGACTGGTAACCGAGGACGCTGTGTCGCAGCGGAGTGCAGCGCATCGACCTGGTCACGGACTCCGCGGAGGGCTTCTACACATCCCTGCCGCATCGCCGCTTCGCGGGGTTTCGGATCTACACAATGGTCGGAACTCCACAACGACGCGACCACGTCGAATGACGCGCCATGTCACCGCTGACTGATGACGTCTACCGGAGGACAAGCTGGTAGGCGTGGAACAGCGTGCCAGCGCCGGTGATCGCGGAGACGCAGTCGCGAACGGTCCCGACCGGGGTGAGGTTCACGAGGGCCCAGTAGACGTTGCCGGTCTTGACGTCCTTGAAATAGCCGATCGCGTCGGCGCCGGTTTTCACGTATTCCACGAACAACGAACCCCAACCGAGCGAGACCACGCCACCCGCGCACAGCGCGCCGTGTTGGAGGTTCTCGATCGCGTCATTCACCGGGCTGGCGGACAGGGAGAAGACGCGGAAGTCCGCTTCGCTGATATCTCCCTCGTTCACCGGGCTGGCGCTGGCCGTGGGCCAGATGGAGATCCGGGCCATGTAGGTCCCTGTGGTGGCGTCGATGGGGAGGGTGGACGGGCTGTAGAACCGAGACAGGCCCGCGGGCATGGCGATGTTGTGTCCGGTGTAGTTGTAGCTATAGCTGGAGGGTCCGTCGATGTCGAACACCTCGAAGCTGACCTCGACCGACATGGTCTCGCCGGTCGTGTTGTCGACGTCTATGTGGTAAGTGGCCTTGTCGCCGGAGTTCAACACGGTCCGTTGGGTGTGCTGTCCGTCGCCGATCCACACCGACCTGATGCTGATCGGCCCCTGCTTGGCCGACGCCGGAGGCGCTGCGGCCAAGACGGCCGCGACCGCCGCCACGGCGCCGGCCGCCGCTACGACGCCTCGGCGGAGAGACCCCAGGTGTGTTCCTCGCATTGCGCGCTCCCCCGTATGTCGAACATCTCGATCATCGACATGATCTCCGTATACGTCAAGGTCTGCCCTTTCTGCAGTCCCCGGCCGGAGCGCTCCCGGCTCGACCCAACAGCGGCGCTGCCGTGGAGGAGCGCCGTTGGACTGGCCGCGCCTGTCGCTTGCCCTCGGCGCTTCCATCCGTAGTACACCCGGCTGGTCGGATCACGGAGACCAGCGAACGCCGACAAGAGCAGCGTCGATTTGAGCGCGTGGTTTCCGCGGTGGGCGTCGAACGCGGGTGTGGCGCTGCTCCGTTGACGAGCGGCATCCCGGGGCGCGCGGTGCCGTTCACTGAGAGGTCTCGATATTCACGCTGACGGGCCGAGAGTCTGCCCGCCTCACCGCGATGGCCGTCGGAAGAGGCGGCCCCGCACGCCTTTGGAGTTCCGGGTTTGAGTTTCATCACGTTGGGCTGCTTCGCGGTCGAAGATCGCGTTCTCGACCTTCCTTCTCCCGTCGCGCCTCGGATCTGGACGCTGGCCTGGTGACGTGCTCGATGCCACGGCCACCTTCTTCTCTACATGCCGCGCCCACATCTGTTCGAGAGCGGCCGCAGCGCCAGCATCGAGCACGGTGCCGCTAGCCTGCGGCCTCCATCCGTTGCCGGCCGGGATCTGATCTATCAGGACAGTCCTGTCGAGCGCGTCTTCGGGCAGGACAAACGTGTCCCAGTCGACGAGCACCCAGTTCGCTTCGTCGTCTAGGGACTCATCATCCCAATGATCGTCTTGGAAGATAGAACTCGCGCACGTTCCGCTGCCGATTATGCCGCGTGGACCGTCTCCCTGTAGAAGGAGGTAGACGCGATCGCCCGGCTCGATGCCGCTTTTGCGTCTGCCGGTCGACCACGGTTCGTGCAGGATGTGACCGGCGTGAGATGCTTGAACCGCGTCGGCGTAGTCGTCCCACCGCCACTTCGCCGGGTTCCACGTCGCGAGCATCGTAGCCCGCTGTCGCGTCGTCGTGGCCGATCGTTCGATGGCGGAGCGGCGATTCGAGCCGGATGCCTTGGAGGAGTCGATCGGCGAGGCGGGACCCCCGGGGAACGCGGGCTCGCGCGCCGGCTTCGCGCGCCCCGCGATCGTGCCCTTGACGTTCGCGAGAAGTCTGTCCTGGGCGTCGGCGGGAGTGAGGCCGAAAAGGTCGAAGCTGACTACCTGGCCGAGGAGGCCCGGTCGGTCGCAGTCCTCGATACGTATGGGTACCAGCTTCCGGTGAATACCAGCCGGATCGGCCAGCGTCGCGGACTGCCATTCCTGACGGCCATACACCGAACCGAGATAGGCCTTAGACAAAACGGCGATTGTGCGATCAGCGTGGGTGATCCCGTCCTGCATCTTTACTGACCAGTTGGAGCCGGGGACCATGTCCCAGGCTTGGAACAGTACCCGATAGCCGGCGTCCTCGAGGTGCCACGCGATCCATTCGGCCCAGCCTTCGTCGACCCTGGTATACGAGACGAAGAAGTCCCACGGGCCCGCGCTCGCTATCAGCCGCGACCTGGCGGTATCCATGACTACCCTCACCCCGTTACTGAGCCCTGCTGGCCCCGGTCACAATCCCGTCGCCTACCAGCATAAAGATCTAGATCAAGTATGCGGCTGCGACCTCACGCGAGCCCGATCGTCCGGGCGTTGTACGAGACATCGCCCGCTCGCGTGGGCGACGCCCAAGGCGCCATGGCCTGATCATGTTCCCGCCTGACCCGGCTCCGGCGCGGGCATCGCGTTTCCCCACCCGTGACGACGACGGTCGGGACCGTCCGCGGTCCCGGCATCGTCAGCGCGGTCGGTAGATGTCAGCGCGGTGATCTACCTCAAGTACATGAATGGTACGGGCATCGTCGTCGATGCGGTAGACGATGCGGTATGTGCCGCGTCGGGCACCGTGGCATCCTTTGAGCGGGCCGAACAGCGGCTTGCCGACGCGGTAGGGGTTCATGGCCAGGGCGGCGTCGCAGAACTCGAGGACGGCGGCGGCGACCGGTTCGGGCAGCCGCTCGGCCAGGGCCCGCCGGGCAGCCGGTTGGAAACGAATGGCGTAGGACCCGGAGCTCCGGGCGGAGCTCATGCTCCGGTGACTCGGCGCCGGGCCACCTCGGCCCGCATGGTAGCCAGATCCACACCCTCCTCGCCGCGGCCGAGCGCCGCCAGGCTCTCGGTGATTCGCCTGACGGCCTCGGTGTCGCTGAGGATCTCGAGTGTCATCTCGAGACCTTCAAGGTCGTCGACGGAGACGATGACGGCCTCGGCTTCGCCGTTGCGGGTCAGCGTGATCCGTTCGTGCTGGTGGCGTACACGACGGGCCAGAGCGGACAGGTGGGTCTTGGCTTCGGACAGCGGGACGGACGTCGCGTCGATCGACATGGTTCAAAGTCTAGTCCGGATTGGTCAGAATTTCGACCAGCCACGGGCGACCGGCCACGTGACCGGCGGACGACCCGCGCACTCCTGAACGCCACGCTGCCCGGCCCGCACTTCGGCGAGGGCTCTGTTGCACGGAGTCTCCCGAACCGGGATCGATGCTCACAGTGAGTACATCAGCCCGCAGAGTCGTTACCGGAACGATCGGGGACCTTTATCGGTAAGAAACACGAGGTCCCCAACCTGACCTGAGAAGAAGTTCTCAGATCGGGAGGTCGGATGAAACTGGGGGCATCGCGTCGCCGCCGGATGGCCGGCGCGCTACTGGGCGCGATCGGCATGATCGGTGTGATCGCGGGTTGCGGGAGCTCGTCCGGATCGACGAACTCGTCGAGCGCCGGTTCGGGCCCGGTCAAGGTCAGCATCTTCGAGGTCGCGCAAGCCGACGTCGTCACCACCCTGGAGACGGCGTTCAAGAAGGAGCTCACGGCCAAGCTGGCCGGACGGACGGTCAGCTACAGCGTCAGCAACGCGAACGGCGATCCGTCCCTGATCCAGAGCATCGCCCGCAACCTTTCCCGGTCCAGTTCCTCGCTGATCGCGGTGATCGGTACTCCGGCCGTCATCGCCATGGCACAGCAGGACAAGACGCATCCGATCATCGCGCTGGCGATGGGGGATCCGGTTGGCGGCAAGGTGGCCGACAGCCTGGACCACCCCGGGCGCAATGTCACGGGCACGATCGACTTCGTCGACCCCGCCAAGCTCCTCGGTGAGCTGGCCAAGGTCACCCCGGCGCCCAAGCGGATCGGGACGATCTATGATCCGTCGAACGAGAACAGCCAGGTCTGGGTCGCCCAGCTGCGGACGGCGATCAAGGCGCGGCCCGGTCTCGCGCTGGTCGAGTCGACCGTGGCGAGCGCCGGTGATGTGCAGAGCGCCGCGCGTTCCCTGGTCGGCCGGACCGACACGATCCTCGTCGGGCCCGATGCGGCCGTGGCGTCGGGCATCGCCGCGGTGGGCGCGGTCGCCCTGTCAAACAAGATCCCGCTGTACCTGACGTCGGGAGACGCGACCACGAGCGGGGTGCTGGCCACGCTGGGGCCGAGCTACGCCAACCTCGGTGCGCAGGGCGCCGACGTCGCCGTGAAGATCCTCGGCGGTGCCCAGCCGGCGGCTACCCCGTTCGGCCGGCCGGGTGCGCTCGAGTGGGGCGTCAACCATTCGACGCTCGGCGCGCTCAAGGTCACCCTGCCGTCCGCGGCGATGGGTTAGGCATGCGGTTCCTCGTCACCGACACCCTGATCGCCGGTCTGCCGCTGCTGCCGGTCGTCATGGGTATCTACCTCATCGTCCGCATCCGGCAGGACTTCGACCTCACCGTCGACGGCAGCTTCACTCTGGGCGGCGCGGTCACCGCCGTGCTGCTCAATCACGGGCTGGGCGTGCCGCTGGCGATGCTCGTGGCCGTGGCCGTGGCCGCCGTCGCGGGGCTCGTCACGACCGGCCTGCACCTGGCCTTCCGCATCCCTGTCATTCTGGCCGGGCTGGTCATGAGCATCGGCATGACGACGCTGAACCTGCGCGTGCTGGGACGTCCGTCGATCAGCCTGGACAGCGGCCGGACCCTGTTCGGTGGGCTGATCGGCCTGGCTCCGGAGGTTCAGGACTGGCTGACGATCGCCATCCTGGCCGCGTTCGCCTCGGTGTTCCTGGCCGCCGTCGGTTACCTGCTGCTCACCGAGGTCGGCCTGGCGCTGCGGGCCACCGGGGTCAACCCCCGGATGGCCCGGGCCCTGGGCGTCGACGACCGGCGCTCCCTCGCGCTGTGCCTGGCGCTGGCGAACGCCAGCGCCGGGTTGTCGGGGGCGCTGACCGTGCAGTCCCAGGGCTTCTCCGACTCGTCGACCGGCACGGGCACGCTGCTGGCGGGTGTCGGCGCGGTGATGCTCGGTGAGCTGATCGCCCGGCCGGGCGGGGCGTCCCGGGTTGGCCGGGTGATCGCCGCCGTGGTCGCCGGGACGTTGCTGTACCGGTTGATCCTGGTTGGCGCGCTGCGCGCCGGGTTGCAGGCGACCGATCTGTCCGGCATCACCGCGCTCACCCTGGTCGCGGCGGTCGCGCTCAACCGTTACCTGCCCGAGATCGGCCGAGCGCTGGGCCGGGTCGGCCCGGGCGGACGTCCCGGCGGCCGGGCGGTGGCGCTGGACGGCCCGAGGACCGCCGCCGTGGCGGGTGGCCGGCCGGTGGCCGACGACGGTCCGACCGCCCCCCCTGCCCGCCAGCCCGCCGCGGCCGGGCGGGCCTCGGCCGCGGCCGCGGCGACGATGAAGGAGGCTGGCTGATGCTGAGACTGGACGGCGTGCGCCTGGTCCACGGCGCGGGCACCCCGACACAGGTCGTCGCGCTCGACCACGTCGACCTGGAGATCCCGGCTGGTCAGTTCGTCACCGTCGTCGGCAGCAACGGCGCCGGCAAGAGCAGCCTGGTCAACGTGGTGGCCGGGGTCTACCGGCCGACCCGGGGGCGGGTGCTGCTCGACGGCCGGGACGTGACGCGGCTGGCGGTCCACGCCCGCGCCGGCGCGGTGGCCCGCGTCTTCGACGACCCGCTCGCGGGCACCGCCCCCGATCTCTCGCTGGCCGACAACCTCGCGCTGGCCGCTGCCCGCGGCCGCCGGCGGCGGCTGTCGCCCGCGGTCACCCCGGGTCGGCGCGCCGTCATGCGGGAGGACCTCGCCGTGCTCGGCCTGGGCCTGGAACACCGCCTCGCCGACCCGGTGACGCTGCTGTCCGCGGGGCAGCGGCAGAGCGTGACGATGTTGATGGCCGGCCTGCGGAAACCCAAGCTCCTGCTGCTCGATGAGCACCTTGCGGCGCTGGACCCCAGGACCAGGGCGCGGGTCCTCGACCTCACCCTCCAGATGCACGAACGACTGGGCTGCGCCTCGATGATGATCACGCACAGCATGCGCCACGCGATCGAGGTCGGCGACCGGCTGCTGGTGATGTCGCGCGGCCGGGTCATCTACGACGTGGCCGGGCCCGCGAAGACGGCGCTGACGCCGTCCGACCTGGTCGACATCGTGTCCGGGCTCGGGGACGCCCCGTCGGACCGGCAGTTGCTCGCGGGGTGACCAGGCCAACCTGCCGCCCTCCGCGACCGGGGGCTCCGCCATTCTCCCGGTCCCTTCGGGCGGGTGCCAACCTGCCGCCCTCCGCGAGCGGGGGCTCCGCCCATTCTCCCGGTCCCTTCGGGCGGGTGGCCGGCCGATCAGACAGGAGTGGAGTGACACGTGACAGCCACTGACGCCTCGACCCAGGCCGCGGCCGGGCCGGCGCGGCCCGCCCGGCCGCTGGACGCGACGGCCCCGGCCGGGACCGACCCGGTCGGGACCGATCCGGTCGGGACCGATCCGGTCGGGACCGATCCGAGCCCGTTCGTCTCCTTCACCTCAGCCGACCGGTTCGCCACGGTCGGGGAGATCTACGAGGAGGCCCGCCGCGCGCTGCCCCCGCAGGTATGGGATTTCCTCGACGGTGGTTCGGGCGGCGAGCAGACGCTGCGGGCGAACCTGTCGTCGTTCGAGCGGTGGTCGGTGCTGCCGCGGCTGATGACCGGGGCCGGCGAGCCGGACCTGGCCCGTACCTTCCTCGGCATCGAGCTGTCGATGCCGGTGCTCACCAGCCCGTTCGGCGCCGACCGGCTGCTGCACCGGGACGGCCAGCTGGCCGTCGCCCGGGCGAACGCCAAGGCCGGCGTGGCCTCGATCGTGCCGGAGGCCGGGTCGTACTCCTGGGAGGAGGTGGCGACGGCGGCGCCGGGCGCCGCGCGGATGGCCCAGCTGCACCCGATGGGCAACCCGGCGAACTTCGCCGCGATGCTGCGCCGGGCGGCCGCCGCTGGTTTCAGCGCGCTCTGCCTGACGCTGGACTGCCCGACGGCCGGCTGGCGCGAGCGCAACATGCGCAACCGGTTCGACGTGGCCATCGACGTGGTCAGCGGCAACTACCCGCACGCCGGTCCGGCCGACCTGGCCGACACCCTCGGCCAGCTGTTCGTCCGCCGGGAGCCGATCTGGACCTGGGACGAGCTCGCCGGGCGGATGGCGGACTCGCCGCTGCCCTGGATGGCCAAGGGCATCCTCACCGGTTCCGATGCCGAGGCGGCCATCCGGGCCGGAGCCGCCGCGGTGCTGGTCAGCAACCACGGCGGCCGGCAGCTCGACACGGTGCCCGCGGCCCTCGACCAGCTCCCGGAGGTCGTCGCGGCGGTCGGCGGCCGGGTGCCCATCGCCCTGGACTCGGGGATCCGCCGCGGGAGCGACGTCGTCAAGGCACTGGCGCTCGGCGCCGACGTCGTGGTCATCGGCCGAGCCGCGGCGATGGCGCTCGCGGCCGGCGGCGAGGAAGGTGTCGGCCGGCTGCACGAACTGTTACGGGAGGAGATCTCGACGACCATAAAGCTTCTCGGAGCGAGGGGCGTCGACGAGCTGACCGACAGGATGATCAGACCGTCGGCGGTGTCGCGATGATGATCGGCGCGAGGACCGGGGCCGTCGAGAGGACCGGGGCCGTCGACCGGCCACGCTCGAGGCGGACGACCGTGCCGCTGCCGCCCGGGCTCGCCGGCCTGGCCCCGATCAGCGCCGCGGTGCGGGTCGGTGACCTGGTCGTGCTCTCGGGCTGCATCGCCCTGGACCCGGCGACCGGCCGACCGCGCGGCAGCACGACGGTGAGCCAGGCGCGCGACATCTTCGGCCAGATCGCCGAGGTCCTGGGCCGGGCGGGCGGCCGCCTCGCCGACGTGGTGCGCTGCGTGTGCTACCTGACCGAGGCCGCCGCCGCGCCGGAGCTCGACGCCGCGTTCCGCGAGGCATTCCCGGTCGACCCGCCGGCCCGTACGACCGTGGTCTGCGGGCTGGTGCGGCCCGGCCTGCTGGTGGAGATCGAGGCGACGGCCGTGCTCGGCTGAGCGCCTGGGCGGCTGAGCGCCTGGGCGACTGAGCGCCTGGGCGGCCGGGTAGCCGAGTGCTACTCGGCCGCCCCGGCGGGCCGGCCGAGGGCGCGCAGCACGCTGCCGGTCAGCTCGGCCGCGATGCGCGCGGGCGGCCAGCCCAGGCTGTCGTGCAGGTCGACGACCACCCGCTCGTCGAACACGGTGACCCAGATGAGCACCCCGTACTCGGCGGGCCCGGGTGGAATGAAACCGGCCTCGGTCAGCGCGGCCAGCAATGGCGCGAGCGCCCCGAACAGACGGCCGATCACCGGGTCGTCCGCGCGCAGCCGCTGCAGGAAACCGCGGGAGGACCGTACGTGCACGACTGCCGGCCCCCAGCTCACGGCCGCGCGGACCCACAGCTCGCACACGGCGACGAAACGGCGCAGCGCATCCGGCGCGGCAGGCACCGCCTCCATGTGGCTGACCAGGGTCTCCACGAGCTGCGTGTAATAGGCGTCAAGGGCCGCTTCCACGTCCGGGAAATGTCGATAGGCAGTGGCGGTCGACACACCGGCCTCGGCCGCGAGATCCACGAGGCTGAACCGCCCGCCCTCTTTCGCGAGCAATCGCTCGGCCGCATCCAGAAGATCCCGCCGGCTCGCCAGGTAATCCCGCCTGATCCGGCGGCTGCCCGGTTCCTCGCCGCGGATCGAACCGCTCGCGGTAGGCGTGTGAACCACCCTTTCCATCGCCCAGCCCCGCCGAAACGAGGGAGAAATATGCACCAAGTGTAACATGCCGATATAGAACGTTAACATTCCTTCGCTTGACACTCGGTGGCCGACATCCGCACCATAAATGAAAAGACATTCTCAGTTCGTTGATCCGATTCTCGCTCGGTCAACACCCAGCCGCGGCACGCAATAGGCGGCCGTGGTGAACGCTCTGTGGTCGTGCTCATATTCGCGACGACCCACCGCTGGCAATCCCCATTCCCCTCATCGGCTCTCAGCGAAGGAACGAACTGCTATGTGCGCCTCCCTTTCGCCACAGCCCGTTCCCACAGCGGCACCGGCCGCCGCGCCGCCGTCCGCGACCATCGGGCCGGTGGCGGACCTCTTCTCCTCCTACGTGGCCGCCAGCGCGATCTCAGCCGCCGTCGAGCTCGGCCTGTTCGACACGCTCGCCGACGGCGGCACCCCCGCGGCGGATGACCTGCGCCGCGGCGGCGAGCCGGTGTCGCCCTGGGTGGCGCGCGCCCTGCTCAACGCGCTGGCCTGGGCCGGGATCGTCGAGCTGGACACCTCGGGCCCGGCCCTGCTGGTCCGGCGCGGCCCGCGCTTCGCCGACGCGTACGAGCTGCGCGGTTACTTCTACTGGCTGGTGCGCGGCAACGGCGAGGTGTTCACCTACGCGGCCGACCTGGCGGCCGACCGGGACGAGGTCAGCTACTACCGGGACATGCGCGCGGTGGCGCTCAGCTCCCGGCTCATCGGCAACGGGGAGGTCGAGCCGCTGTTCGACCGCATCCTGGCCGGCCTCGAGGTCACCCGGGTCGCCGACCTGGGCTGCGGCTCGGGCGGCCGGCTGGTCCGGATCATGAAGCGGAATCCCGGGGTGACCGGGGTGGGCATCGACCTCGCCCCCGCCTCGGTCGAACTGGCGGGGCAGGTCATCGCGGCCGAGGGCCTGGCCGACCGGCTCAGCGTGCGCCAGGGCGACGTCCACCGTCTCACCCCCGCCGACGACCTGTCCGACGTCGACGTCGTCACCTGTGTGTTCATGGGCCACGACTTCTGGCCGCGCGAGTCCTGCGTGCGGGTGCTGACCAACTTGCGGATCGCCTTCCCGAACCTTCGGACGATGCTGCTCTGCGATGTCGTCCGGTCCGAGGACATGCCCGGGCCGGACACGCCCATCTTCCGGCTCGGCTTCGAGTCCGCCCACGCGCTCATGCACACCTACCTGCCGACCGAGGCCGAGTGGGGCGAAGCGTTCGCCGAGGCCGGCTGGACGCCGCGCGCGGCCCACCACACCACCAGCCCGCCCGGCGGCGTCCTGTTCGAGCTGGTCCCGGTCGCGCCGACACCCGCCGCCTCCGTGGACGCCGCCTCCGTGGACGCGCCGCGGGCCACCACCGAGACCGTGTCGGCCGCACGGTGACGACCATCAGCCGGCCGGCCAGGACGGTCCCGGACGCGGACGCCCTCGCCGAGCTGGCCGCCGGGCTCGCGGGCGTGGTGTCGACCCGGCCGGCCGACCTCGACACCCACGGCCGCGACGAGAACCATCTGGACAGCATCCCGCCGCGAGCGGTGGTGTTCGCCGAGACCCGTGACGACGTCGTCACCACGATGCGGTGGGCCGGCCGCCACAACGCGGCGCTCATCCCGTTTGGCGCCGGCACGAGCGCCGAGGGCCACGTGGTGCCGCTCGGCGGTGAGGTGAGCCTGGACGTCTCCCGGATGAACCGGCTCGTCGCACTGTGCCCGGAGGACTTCCGTGCGGTCGTGCAGCCGGGCCTGACCAGGAACGGGCTCGACACCCGGGCGAGGGAGTTTGGGTTGACGTTTCCCGTCGACCCGGGCGCGGACGCGAGCCTCGGCGGGATGGCGGCGACCAACGCTAGCGGCACGACCACGATCCGTTACGGCGGCATGCGGGCCAACACCCTGGCCCTGGAGGTCGTGCTGGCCAGCGGTGAGGTGCTGCGGCTGGGCCGGCCGGTCCGCAAGTCGAGCAGCGGATACGACCTGCGCGACCTGTTCATCGGCTCGGCGGGCACCTTGGGCGTCATCACCGAGCTCACCGTCGCGCTGCACCCCGTACCCGAGGAGATCGCGGTGCTGAGGGCGTTCTTCCCCGATGTCGCCGCCGCGGTCGCCGGCGCCTTCGCGGCGGTCGGGACCGGGCTGGCCATCGCCCGCCTCGAGCTGCTCGACGAGATCACCGCCGGCCTGCTCGCCCAGGACGTGCCCGGCCTGGTCCCGGACGCCCCTGCCCTGTTCGTCGAGCTGCACAGCTCCACCGCGGCCGGCCTGACCACCGAGCTGGACATCGCCCGCCAAGTCCTGCTCGAGGCCGGCGCGAGCACGGTAGGCACGGCGATCGCGCAGGCGGAGCGGGCGGCCATCTGGGAAGCACGCCACCGCTTGTTCTGGTCGATCCGCAGGGCCTTCCCCGGCCGGCGATACCTGATCACTGACACGGCTGTGCCGCTGTCGGCGATCGTCGAGCACGCGCAGGTGATCAGCGAGCTGCGCGCCGATCTCGGGTTGGACGTGGTCACCACCGGCCACGTCGGTGACGGCAACATCCACACCGTCATCGCGGTCGCCGAGGGCCAGGACGCCCCGGCCGCGCTGTTCTCGGACGAGTTGGTCCGCCACGCGCTGCGTGTCGGCGGCACCTGCACCGGCGAGCACGGCATCGGCCTGAGCAAGCGCCAGTACCTGGCCGCCGAGCACGGCGACGCCGCCCTGTGGATGGCTCGCATCAAGGGCCTGCTCGACCCGGCCAACGTGCTTAATCCAGGGAAGGTCGTCGGGCCCGACCTGCTGTCGGACGCGCTGGCGGCCCGTTAGCCGGGGCTTCACCCAGCGGCCGGGGTCGCTCCCGGCGGCACCGACGGCGTCGACTCGTCCCGTGTGGAGACCTCCAGGAGCCGACCGTGACCACCACACTCAAGTCCGCCCCAGCCGTGTCCGTCGGCTACCTCGGACCGGCGGGTACCTTCACTCACCGCATCGTGCTGGCCGATCCGGCCCTGGCCACGCTGCGGCACGTCCCCTGCGCCGACCCCGGCGAGCTCGTGGCCCGGCTCGGCGACGGATCGGTCACCTACGGCGTGCTGGCCTGGGAGAACTCGGTCGCCGGCCTGGTCGGGCCGACGGCCGACCTGCTCGCCGGCCTGGGCACCGGCCTGGGCACCGGAAAGGCCGTGGACCGGTCCGAACGAAGCCAGGTCCGCCTGCACCGCGACGTCGTCATCCCGGTCCGGTTCCAGCTCGTCGGCCGCCACGGTGCCAGCCCCGAGGCGCTGCGCACGGTCTCCTCACATCCGCACGCGCTCGACCAGTGCCGTGCCTGGCTGGCTGAGCACGCCCCGCGGTCCAGCCTGGTCTCGGCCCCGTCCACGACGGCCGCGCTCGAGCTCGCCCTGAGCGACCCGACCGGCCGAACCGCCGCGGTCACGCCGACGGCGGCCCGCGCTTCCCCGCTGCTCAGCGTCCTGGCCGATGACATAGGGGAGACCGCCGCGGCGGAGACCCGGTTCGTCGTCCTCGGCCGCGACGAGCCGGCCCGCACCGGACGCGAGCGGACGGTCATCGCCTGCTTCCAGCAGCGCGACCGGCCCGGATCGCTGATGACCGTCCTCGAACCGTTCGCCGGCGCCGGTATCGACCTGCTCCGGATCGAATCCCGGCCGACCCGCGACGGGCTGGGCCGCTTCTACTTCCTCATTGAGTGGCGCGGCCATCCGGACGACCAGCCGTCACGGGCCGTGCTGCGCGAGCTGGCTGAGCGCGCCGTCCGGGTCCGCGTGCTCGGCACTTTCGACGAGCCCAACCCCAGTCGCCCCACGCCCAGCCGGCCCGCGGCGGCGCGGCGCTCGCCGGCACCGCTGTCCTGACGGCCGAGACCCGCAGTCACGAACGACGACCAAGGAGACCCGCCATGCGCTTGAAGACAGGCCGAACCCGCGCTCGGGACGTGCCGCGGTGACCGGCGGCGAGCTCGACGCGCGAGGGCACCCGGCACCGAGCCGGTCCCGGCTGACCGGCCTCGACCTGCTCGGCCCCGAGGCCCCGGACATCTCCATGATCGACTCGATAGCTGAGGGTCGCGAGCTCATCGACGAGCTCGACGAGGCGATCCGCGACGTGATCGTGCTGCGGCGTCGGGTGGCCTGGCGCATACAGAAGCTGCGGATGACCACCGGCGGAGGGCGGATCGACATGAGCCGCGAGTACGAGGTCACCCGCGGCTTCCTGGACGCGCTCGGACCAGCCGGCAGCGAGATCGCGGTTGCGTTGCTTCTGTTGTGCCGGGGGCCGGCCCCGTCGGTCGACGTTAGCCGGTGAGCCCACCGACGCCCAGCACAGCGGCGGCGACCGCCGTGGGCCCGAATGCCGGCACCGAGGCGCCCGTGGCGCGACGCTGGAGCCGCCGGGACTGGTCGGTGCTGCTCCTCACCTGCGTCGGGCTGTTCGTCACCCAGTTGGATCTGACCGTCGTCAACGTGGCGGTCGGCGCGATCGGTCACCGGCTGCACGCGTCCACCGGCGCGGTCACCTGGGTGGTCGACGGGTATTTCGTGACGTTCGCCGCGTTCATGATCGGTTTTGGCGACGTCGGCGACCTGTTCGGGCGCAGGCGGGTCTTCCTGGCCGGGCTGGCCGGCTTCGCGGCCGCGTCGACTGGTTGCGCGGCCGCGCCCGGAGTCGGCTGGCTGATCCTGTTCCGCACCTTGCAGGGCGTCGCCGGCGCCGCCGTCCTCGTCTCCTCGCTCGCCATCCTCGCCGACGCCTTCGACGGGACCGACCGCACCCGCGCGATCGGCGTGTGGTCGGCCGTGGCCGGCATCGCCCTGGTCGTCGGCCCGCTCGTCGGTGGTCTGGTCGTGGACGGACTGGGGTGGCGGTGGATCTTCTGGATCAACGTGCCGATCTCGTTCGTGAGCATCGCGGCCGGGCGCAGGGTGCTGCGCGAGTCGCGTCGCGGCGGCCACGACCGCCATCTCGACCGCGGCGGCCAGATCCTCGCCGTTCTCATGCTGGGCGCCCTGGCCTGGGGGCTGTCCGAGACAGCCGCGGCGCCTGGGTCGGTCATCGGATGGCTGGCGCTCGGCGCCTCGATCCTGCTCGCGGCGGGCTTCGTCGCGGTGGAGCGCCGGTGCGCGACGCCACTCGTGCCACTGTCGGTGTTCCGTTCGCGAACCTTCCGGGGCGCCAACCTCGCCTCGCTGCTGGTCAACTTCGCGACTCTCGGTCTGCTTTACCTGCTCAGCCTCGATTTCGAGCACGTGGACGGCCGGTCAGCCACGGCTACGGGCGTCCGCATCGCTCCACTGTTCGCGGCCTATGCCGCTGTCAGCATGCTCGCCGGGCGGGTCGCCGACCGGTTCGGCCAGCGCGTCCCGGGGACGCTTGGCGGACTGGCCGCCGGTACGGGGGTCGCGCTAGTCGCGGCCGAGCGGGCGTCGGGAGCCGCTGCCGGCGCCGGTCTGGTGCTCGCGGGCGTGGGCATCGGGCTGGCGCTGCCGGCGATGGTGTCGGCCGCGGTCGCGGCCGTCCCGGGAGCGCGGGCCGGCCTGGGGGCCGGGCTGAACAACACCGCCCGCCAGATCGGCGGAACCCTCGGCATCGCGCTGCTCGGCGGAGTAGTCGCGGGCGCTGGAGATGAGCGGGCGGGTATCGGCCGAGCGCTCATCGCGGTCGCGGCCGCCTATACCGCCGCGGCCGCCCTCGCGGCTTCGACCCCGCGGCGCCCGACCCCCGTCCGGGGCGGCCCCGCGCACATCCCTAGCCCCGGTGCCGCTGGTAGCGCCGGTGATCACGGAAGGCGGCCACCATGATCGTACTAGTTCTGTGCCGTGACCGGCCCGGCACCCAGGAACTCCGCCGCGCGATCCGGCCCGCGCACCTTGAGTACATGATGGCCGCCCGGTCGAGGCTGGTCTTCGGTGGCCCGCTGACCGCCGAGGACGGGCTCGCCGTCGGTGCGGTGTTCGCCCTGCGAGTGGCCACTACGTCCGAAGCCTCGCGGTTCCTCGCGGGCGAGCCCTACCACCAGGCCGGAGTGTTCGAGTCCGTGGTCGTCCATCCCATGCGACAGATGGTTCCCGAGGACCCACCCGGGCTGCTCGACGCCGAGCTGGACCGGGCTCGGGCGGCGGCAGCCGACACCAGCGTCGCCGACGCCGCTGGGTTAGCAGCGCCCATTTCCCTGCCGCGGAAACGCGGTTATAGCGACCTGGAGAAAAGGCCATGACATCTGCTGTCGGCGTCGGCAAACCGTCCCTGGCGGCTCGGCTCGATCGCCTGCCGGTTGGCAGGATCCACCTCGTCGCGGTCATCTGCGTCGGGCTCGGGTTCTTCTTCGACACCTACGAGGTGTTTCTGGCCGGCACGTTGTCGGCCGTGCTGCAGCGGAGCTTCGGATTCGGAGGTGATTCGCTCAAGCTTCTGCTGGCCAGTGCCTTCGTGGGCCAGTTTGCCGGCGCGCTGGTACTCGGCCGACTGGCCGACCGCATCGGCCGCCGCAACTCGTTCTTGCTGAACCTGCTCATCTACTCGGTGTTCTCGCTGGTCGGCGGACTGGCGCCGAACGTCGAGGTCCTCGTCGGCGCGCGGTTCCTGGCCGGGATGGGGCTGGGGGCTGAGCTCACGCTCGGCGACTCCTACCTGTCCGATCTGCTGCCACCGCGGGTGCGCGGCCGGCTCATTGCCGTCGCATACACGATCGGCTTCCTTGGCGTCCCGGCCGCCGGGTTTCTCGGCCGCGGGCTCGTGGCGCGCAGTCCTTTCGGCGTCGACGGGTGGCGGTGGATGTTCTTCCTCGGCGCCCTCGGCGCCGTGCTGGTGTGGGCGCTGCGGCGGGTGCTGCCCGAGTCGCCGCGCTGGCTGGAGTCGGTCGGGCGGCATGAGGAGGCCGACCGCATCGTCACCGCGTGGGAGGCCGACGCCGTCCGGCGTGGGCACGCCCTTTCCGAACCGGTCCCCGTCCCGGCGCCGACGGCGCCTCCCGAGACGGCACCGCGGCGCCCGCCGTTCCGCGTGTTGTTCACTGGGCCGTTCCTGCGGCGCACCGTGATGGCGTGGATCATGAACGTGATGTCGGCGATCGGCTACTACGGATTCGGCACGATCGCGACCCTGGTGCTGGTCGCGAAGGGCTACACGGTGCTTACCTCGCTGAGCTTCCTCGCCCTCACCTATATTGGCTATCCGCTCGGCTCGCTGCTGTCGCTGCCGGTGATCGAACGCTTCGAGCGTCGCGCCATCGTGGCGGTCTCGGCCAGTGGAATGGCCGTCACCGGGCTGCTGTTCGGGTTCGCCGGTTCCGGCACCACCGTGGTCCTCTGGGGAACGCTGTTTACGTTGATCAGCAACGTCTACTCCAACGGTTACCACGTCTTTACGGCCGAGCTGTACCCAACCGCGGTGCGTGCCACGGCGGTCGGCGCGGCGTACGCGCTGAGCCGGCTGGTCACCGCCGCGCTGCCCTTCGTCCTCATCCCGGTCCTCGACCACGCCGGGTCGGGAGCCGTGTTCACCGTGGTCGCCGCCGCCCTGGTCATCCTGGCCCTCGACGTCCTCGCGCTCGGGCCACGCACCACGGGACTGCCGGTAGACCAGGCCGTCGCTCTGCCCCGACAGCAGCCAGCGCCAGCACCCACCGCGCGCGAACTGACACCGGCTCTGGAACTGGACCAGCCCGGTGGGCCGCGGCATGCCTGACGGCGCGATCCCGGCGGCCGCGATCCCGGCGGCCGCGGTCGCGGCCGCCGAGATCGCCGCGGTCGCCGCGGGCGAGCGCGCCCCCCGTTCCGCGGCCGACGCCGCTGTGGCCATCTGCGCCGACCTGCTGCGGATCGACACCTCCAACTACGGCACCGACGATGGCCCGGGCGAGCGCACCGCCGCGGAATACTGCGCGACCGTTCTGGCCGACGCGGGCCTGCCTGTCGAGATCATCGAACCCCGCGCCCGACGCACCACGGTCATGGCGCGTTGGCCCGGACTGGACCGAACACGGCCGCCGCTCCTCATCCACGCCCACACCGACGTCGTCCCGGCGGAACCGGCCACCTGGAGCAGGCACCCGTTCGGCGCCGAACTGGCGGACGGATGCCTGTGGGGTCGCGGTGCGGTCGACATGAAGTACTTCGTGGCCCAGGTGCTCGCGGTGATCCGGGCCTGGTCAGGCAGCGGGCAGCGGCCGGCCCGTGACGTCGTGCTCGCCTTCGTCGCCGACGAGGAGAACGGCGGCCAACTGGGCGCGCGGTGGCTGGTCGAGCATCGTCGCGACCTACTGGACGACTGCACCGAGGCCATCGGAGAGGTCGGCGGATACTCGGCGCGGCTGCCCACCGGGCAGCGGCTGTATTTCATCGAGACCGCGCAGAAGGGCGTCCTCTGGTTCGAGGTCACCGCGCGCGGTCCCGCCGGGCACGCATCGATGATCAATGACGGTAACAGCGTGGTGAACCTGGCCGAGGTTGTCGCTCGCATCGGCCGGCACGAGTTCCCGTACCGCCTCACCCCGACGACGCGCGCCCTGCTGCGGACCGTCGCCGACTGCGTCGGCGAACCGTTCGATCCGGCCGACCCAGAAGCATTGCTGCGTCACCTCGGCCCCGCCGCCCGCATGATCGCTTCGTCACTGCGCGACATCGCCTCGCCGACCGAGTTGGCCGCGGGCGGAAAGACGAACGTCATACCGCCGTACGCCACGGCGCGGTTTGACTGCCGTTTCCTGCCAGGCTCCGAGGAAGCCTGCGCCGCGCGCATGCGCGAGCTTATCGGGCCGGGCGTGGACCACCGGATCGTCTACCGCGCTATCGCGGTGGAGACCGAATACAGCGGGCCGGTCAGCGAGGCGATCACGCAGGCAGTCATCGCCACCGATCCCGGCGCAATCACCGTTCCCTACCTCCTGCCAGCGGGCAGCGACGCCAAGCACTTCAGCCAGCTCGGCATCAACTGTTTCGGATTCGCTCCACTGCAGTTGCCCGACGGTTTCGACTTCCCCGCGGCCTTCCACGGCGTGGACGAGCGCGTGCCGGTAGACGCGATCCGCGCCGGCGTCGCCATCCTGGAACGATTCCTGCGGTTGTGCTGACTCAGGCGAGGACTGGGGACTAGCCGAGGGCGGCCTGAAGCGCGTCGAGTGCTCCGGCCTGAAACGCGGCGGTGACGCCGCCGTCGACGAGCAGGTCGGTGCCGGAGATGAAGGCCGCGGCCGGGCTGAGCAGGAACTCGACCGCGGCGGAGATCTCGTTGGGTGTGCCGAGCCGGCCGGCGTTGGATGCGTCCACCATCATGCGCATGAGCTCGCCGTGCTCGCCGTCGAGCTCCGCCGCGTTCATCGGGGTGGCGATCGTGCCCGGGCTGACCGAGTTGATCCGCGCACCGCGGGCGCCCCAGGCGACGCTGGCAGCCTGCACGCGGACCTGGTTCGCGCGCTTGGCGAAGCCGTAGGCCTGGCTACCGTTGGTGAACTGGTCCGCGCTGGCCACCGGGAGCGCCAGCAGCTCGCTCGCCGGCGTCGTGGCGAGCTGACGGGCGACCTCTGGGGGAAACGGTGGGCGGAGGGCGCCGGCCATGCTGGCAATGACCACTCCCGCTCCGCCCGGCGCGATCACCTCGGCGAACTCTTCCAGCACGAGTGCGACACCCAGCAGGTCGACGGCGAGGATCGCCTTTACCGGAGCCTGTATGGGAGACAGCCCGGCGGTATGCACCACGGCCCGCACGGATCCGAGCGAGGCGGCCTGCTGGGCGAGCGCGGCCACCGGCCCGGCGGAGGACACGTCGATCACGGCGGAGGCAACCTCGTAGCCCTCCTCTTCCAGCTGCGTCGCGACCGCGCCGACGTGCTTCTCATCGACGTCGGCGATCAGCAGCTGGGTCCCGCTGCCGATCCGGCGAGCGATCGACTGACCCATCCCGCCAACCCCGATGACCACCGCGACCTCATGCTTCATGGGCTGATGTCTAGCAGATGGGCACCATCCGTCACAACCGGTCGGCCTCGCCCGGGCAGGCAACCACCCACCAGACAGGCCACGACGGCGTTCCTTCTCTCGATCTCTCCAGACGGATCCTTCCGCCGCGACGGCCTCCAGGAGCACAGGCTGGCCGAGCCCCGAGCCGTTTCCGTCAGCCACCCGGACCAGCCCTACCGCGAACTCCTCGCCTCCGTGCTGGACTACCGGCGCTGGCGGCGGTTCTCGTTCCATCTGGTCAGCCCCGAGAGCGGGGAGGAGACGTTGACCCGGGCCAGGCACAGCCGGCTGTCCGGCGGCGAGCAGTCGGTGTCGCTGCACCTGCCGCTGTTCGCGGCGGCGCACGCGACCCTGAACACGGCCCGCCCGGACGCGCCCCGGCTGCTTGCCCTCGACGAGGCGTTCGCCGGGGTGGACGACACCGGCCGCGCCGAGCTCATGTCCCTGGCGGCGCAGTTCGACCTCGACCTGTTCATGACCGGCTATGACCTGTGGGCGACCTCGGCCGCGGTCCGCGCCGCCGCGCACTACGACCTCGCGCACTCCCCCGTCCAGCACACGGTCAGCGCCCTGCTGCTGGTGTGGGACGGCAGTGAGCTGATAGCCGACGAGAGCGGCACCCTCACCGCTCTCCTCGGCTCCCCGGGCACGCGGCGCGCGGCCATCTCGCCGCGCCCCGTCCTCGCGCCCCAGGCGACCGCCCGTGGATGAGCGCGCCAGGCCGGCATGACGTCGGCGCCCCGATCCGGCGGGCCGACCGACAGCCGGTGACTCGCAGCCGTTCGTCGTGAGCAGCAGCGGCGCTCAGGACGACGTCCACAGGCGGATCGTCCCGTCCCGGCTGCCGGCGACGAGGGTGTGGCCGTCGGGCAGGAAGGCCACTTTGGTCACGGTGCTGGTGGGGCCGGTCAGCGGGATGCCGAACAGGCGCGGGCGCGTCGGGTCGCTGACGTCCCACAGCCGGACCTTGCCGTCGGCGCCCGCCGCCGCGAGGTAGCGCCCGTCCCGGGTGATCGCCACCGCCCACAGTTCGTTGGGCTGACCCAGCCCGGCGAGCAGGTGGGGCGTCAACGGGCTGGAGACGTCCCACAGCCGCAACTGGTGGTCGATGCTGGCGGTGGCGAGAGTACGCCCGTCGGGTGAAAACGCGATCGACTGCACCGCTTTCACTTTGTAGGGGCTCTGCTGGACCGGCATCAGTCCCAGCGCGCGGGGCTGGCCGCCGCCGGAGACGTCCCACAGGTCGACCGCGCCGCGCCAGCCGGCGACGGCCATGGTGTCGCCGTCCGGGGTGAAGGCGATGTCCCACACCTCGCCGTTTCCGCTGGTGAACGGCGTGCCCACCGGGCGCGGCTCGGTCAGGTGGGACACGTCCCACACTTGGACGGTGCCGGCGTCGTTGCCGCTGGCGATCAGGTTGCCGACCGGGGAGAACTCGACCGTCCAGGCCGAGTGGCCGTCGGCGGCGGCGAGCGGGGGGCCCAGGCGCCGGGCCGCCGCCGGGTTGGTCACGTCCCATAGCTGGACCGTGCCGTTCCGGCTGGCGCTGGCCAGGGTCCGCCCGCCGGGAGCGAAGGCGACCGACATGATCTCCCCGGCCTGGCCGGCCAGCGGCGGCAGCGCGCGGGGTCTCGCCGGGTCACTGATGTCCCACAGCAGCACCGAGCCGCTCTTGCTGGCCGCCGCCAGTGTGTTCCCGTCGGGCGCGACGGCCACCCACCACACGTCGACGCGGGGACCGGCGAGCGGGCGACCCAGCGGGCGGAACGTTGGGTCGTGGACGCCTCCGGACCAGGGCGCGACGACGAACAGGGTGGCGGCGGAACTGATCACCACCGCTGCCGCGGCCGCGAGCCGTCGACGCCGCCGCCAGGCCTGCAGAGCACCAGGCCGCTTCCAGCGCGGGCGTGGCCGCGGCCGCGGGACGCCGTGCCGTCGGGCGATGTCGAGCAGACGGCCGTTCCTGGGGTCGTCGGCAAGCGCCTGGGTCAGCAGCCGCCGCAGCGGAGCCGCGACCCGCCCGTCGGTCAGCTCGTCGACGATCGCCCACCAGACCTTCTCCGAGCTCAGGCCCGGGCCGAGTCCCGGCAGCTGGGACGGCGGTACGCCGAGCCGGTCGGCGAGCAGCGGTCGCGCGTCTGTCCGCGTCGGATACAGCGCGCCCAGCTCCTCGATCAGGACCTGCCGCTCGCCCGGCGAGAGCCTGATGTCGTCCTCTCCGTTGGCTGCCCCCACGGAGACCCCCGAATCCGTCATGGGACGGAATCATGGCACCGTTGACCCAACCGCGGCGCACCAGGCCAGAAGGGACAATTACGAGTGGTCTGAGTGGTCCGATTCCTGCTCCGTGGGCGCCGTAAATTTCCGTAAATAGAGCGAGATGGAAGGCCGTGGAAAGGGCTGTATGAACGCGGCCGAGCACGGACGCCGCCACCTGGGTAGGACCGGGAGGGTCCCACGATCCAGCCAGCAGAGGGGGGAGCATGCGATGAGGATCGTCCGATCGGCCCAGGTCGCCAGGCCCGGCGGCTCGTTCGCCGTCGTCGAGCACCAGCAGTCCGAACCGCCGCGTGGTCACGTTCGGGTCGCCGTCGAGGCCTGCGGCATCTGCCGATCCGACGAGGGATTCGTCGACGACGTCTTTCCGGGGGTGAGCTTCCCGCTCGTCCCGGGACATGAGATCGCCGGCCGGATCGACGCGGCCGGGGACGACGCTGGAGGATGGTCGGTGGGCGACCGGGTCGCCGTCGGCTGGTTCGGGGGCTGCTGCCTGGTCTGTCAGTACTGCCGTGAGGGCGATTTCATTCATTGTGTCCGGCTTCAGGTGCCGGGTTTGGCGTATCCCGGGGGCTATTCCGAGTCGATTGTCGTCCCCACCACGGCGCTGGCCCGCATCCCCACCGCGTTGAGCGCCGTCGACGCCGCGCCGATGGGCTGCGCCGGCGTGACGACGTTCAACGCACTGCGGCGCAGCCCGGCGCGACCCGGCGACGTCGTCGCGGTCCTCGGCATCGGCGGCCTGGGCCACCTCGGCGTCCGGTTCGCGGTCGCGCTCGGCTTCGAGACGGTCGCGATCGCCCGCGGGGCCCACAAGGCGGACGAGGCCAAGCAGCTCGGCGCCCACCACTACATCGACAACACCGCCGGTGACGTGGCGCAACAGCTCCTGGCGCTGGGCGGCGTGATGGTCGTGCTGGCCACCGTCGGCAACTCCGAGGCCATGGGGGCGACGATCGAAGGGCTGCGCCCGCGCGGCGAGCTGGTCGCGATCGGAGCGACGCCCGAGCCCATCCCGGTCAGCCCGCTCCAGCTGATCATGAGCAGCAAGTCCGTGCACGGCCACCCGTCCGGGACCGCCCGCGAGGTGGAGGAGACGATGCGTTTCGCCGAGCTGGCGGGCGTCCGGGCGATGATCGAGACCCGTCCGCTGGCCGAGGCGGACGCCGCCTACCAGCGGATGCTCTCCGGCCAGGCGCGCTACCGGATGGTCCTCACCACCGGAACCTGATCCGGTGGCCGGTCCAGCCACCACCCCGGTGCCGGTGCCGGTCAACCCTGTCGCGAAGTGGTCTGATGGTTGAAAGGCGATCTTTGTCGCCAGTAGGCTTAATGTCCCATTAATGCGACACTGCGAGCGGCGGGGTACGACTCTTGTCCTGGGTATCGGGTGGTGCCGGGCGCGTCTCGGCCGGCATGTGCGCGGCGGTCGCCTGCGTGGCTGTTCTGACGGGGTGCGGTTCGAGCGGTGGCGGACTGGCCTCGCCGGTCGGGACGGGGGCGGCCGCGGGTGCGTCGGCGTCGGCGTCGGCCAGCGCGAGCCCGTCCGGGCCGCCGCGCCCGCTGGACCCGAAGACGTTCGTCCTCACCGCCGCCGACATGCCGACGGGCTACAAGGCCTTCAGCGACCAGATGGACACCTCCAGCGACGACGACAACACCTGCGAGGGGACGCTGAACCACAACTCGACCCAGGTGGCCAACGGCTCCAGCTTCATCGCGGCCGACGGCGGCATGGCGATCGAGAACCAGGCGGAGATCGACTCGGCCAGCGATGTCGACCACGACATCAAGGCGCTGGGCGACCAGGCCGGCCGGCAGCGCTTCCTCGACTGCGGCCGCAAGGAGCTGGCCGGCGACCTGGGCGACGGGGTGACGTTCTCCTCCATCGACCTGATCGACGTCTCGATCGTGCCGAACGCCGTCGTCGGCGCCCGGGTGGTCGGCATCAACGAGGACGGCTCCCGGCTCTACCTGGACATCTTCGCCCTGGCCAAGGGCCGGGTCGAGCAGACTCTCCTCGCGGTCGCGCCCAGCGGCGGCCTGCCCGACACGGGCGTCGAGACGACGCTGGCCCGGTCCCTGTCCGCCAAGCTGCAGAACCAGTAGCCGTCCTGGCCAGGCCACCCCGGGCGCGCCCGCTCGGCACCGCGTGGCTGCTGGTCTGGGCGGCGGTCGTACTGCTGTCCAGCTGCGCCGACGGCGGTGCATCCGGCGGACCGGCCAGTGGGCCGGCGAGTGGGCCGGCGAGTGGGCCGGCGAGTGGTCCGGCCAGCGTGGGGAATCTCGCCGGCCGGTGGTGGGCGCCGGCGCCGGGGCAGGGACTGCAGTGGCAGCTCTCGGGCGCGCTGGACCTGACGGTCGACGCCCCGCTGTACGACGTCGACGGGCAGTCGACGCCGGCGGCGACGGTGGCCGAGCTGCACCGGCGGGGCCGGCGCGCGATCTGCTACGTGTCCGTCGGTTCCTGGGAGCGGTACCGGCCCGACGCCGGCGCGTTCCCGGCGGCCGTTGTCGGCCGGCCGCTGGCGGACTACCCGGACGAGTCCTGGCTCGACGTCCGCCGCCTCGACCTGCTGGCCGGCCCGCTGACCCGCCGGCTCGACGAGTGCCGGGCCAAGGTTTCGACGCGGTGGAACCCGACAACGTGGACGGTTACCAGAACGACAGCGGCTTTCCGCTCAGCGCCGCCGACCAGCTCGCCTTCAACCGCTGGGTGGCGGCGGCAGTGCACGCCCGGGGCATGGGCGTCGCGCTCAAGAACGACCCCGACCAGGTCGCCGCCCTCGCCGGCGCGTTCGACTTCGCGCTCGTCGAGGAATGCCGCCGGTACGACGAGTGCGACGCCTACCGTCCGTTCGTCGCCGCGGGTAAGGACGTCCTGCACGTCGAGTACACCGATTCCTGGCCGGCCAGCCGGCCCTGCGCGGTCCCCGGTTTCTCCTCCATGCGCAAACACCGTGACCTCGATTCCTGGCGGGCCCCATGCTGAGCTGAGCACGGTCCCGACGGGTGGCCCGGTTCCGGCCCGGTTCCGGTTCCCCATCGGCCCCGGATCGGCCAGCCCAAACATAGGGAGCCGCTCCCGATGTCGCGCGGGTCCGCCGAGCGGACAGTGGTGACACCGGACGGCGCTGGGCCGGCCGAGAAACGAAAGGAACCACCCATGCCTCGCTTCGTCATCGAGCGCGACATCCCGGGCGCCGGCAACCTCACCCAGGAGGAACTCGCCACGATTGCCCAGACCTCCTGCGACGCCGTCGCGTCCCTGGGTGTGCCCTACACCTGGGTCAACAGCTACGTCACCGGCGACCGGATCTACTGCGTCCACGAGGCCGACGACGCGGAGAGCATCCTCGAGCACGCCCGCCGGGGTGGCTTCCCGGCCAACCGGGTCTCGGTGGTCGCGAACGAGATCGGTCCCCACACCGCCGAGCTGGCGCCGGTGGCGGCGCCGGCGCCGGCGCCCGCGCGGTGACGGCTGACCCGCGGTGACGCTGGCCAGGAGGCGGGGCGGCACGGCCGAACGCCTGGTCGCCCCGCCGGCCTGGCCCTACCCTGAACCAGTGGATCTCCTGGAACGGGACCGCGAGCGCGCCGTCCTGGCCGCCGCGATCGCACGTGCCCATGCGGGGCAGGGGTCAGGGGTCGCGGTGACCGGCGAGTCGGGCGCCGGGAAGTCGACCGTCCTCTCGACGGCGCGAGCGGCCATGCGGGAACCGGCGAACGCGCCGACGCGCTTCCTGATCGGAAGCTGCGACCCGCTGTGGACGCCCAGGCCGCTCGGACCGTTCCGGGACATCGGCGAGATCGCCTCCGCCGCCGGGCTCGGGCCCCTGCTCGATGGTCTCGATGGTCTCGACGGCAAGGACCTGGCGCTCGCCCACCTGTGCGAGCGGATCTACGAGGTGCTGCGGGACCGGGCGACGGTCCTGGTGGTGGAGGACCTGCACTGGGTCGACGCGGCATCGGTCGAGGTCCTGCGCTTCCTCGCCCGCCGGATCGAGGCGATGCCGCTGGCGCTGCTGGTCAGCTACCGCGACGACGAGATCGGCCCGGGGCATCCGGCCCGTCCCCTGCTGGGGGACTTCGCCCGGCTGGTCAGCCTGAGCACCCTCAGCCTGCGGCCGCTGTCCGTGGACGGCGTGCGGACCCTCGTCGAGGGAACCAGCCTGGACCCGGAGCGTGTGCACGCCGTCACGGGAGGGAACCCGTTCTTCGTCGCGGAGGTCGTCAAGGACCCCAGCCGGCCGCTCCCGGCGTCGGTGCGGGACGCCGTACTGGCCCGGGCGGCCGACGTCACCCCGGAGGACTTTGAGGTCCTGCAGATGGTGGCGGCGGCGCCGGACCGGCTCGACGACCGCGTCCTGCCCGCCCTCGGCGTCGACCTGCCGACCCTGCGGCGGCTCGACGCCACCGGTCTGCTGACCCGGGCCCGCGGCGGCCTGACCTTCCGGCACGAACTCGCCCGGCGGGCCGTCGAGACGACCATCCCGCCGGGGGGAGCGCCCCGACTGCACGCTCGGCTGCTCACCGCGCTCGAGCGGATCGAGCCGCGCGACCCGGCGGTCCTCACCCACCACGCGATCGCTGCCCACGACGGGGCCCGGGTGGTCGAGTACGCCACCCAGGCCGCCCGCCAGGCGATCTACGCCGGATCGCACAGCGAGGCGGCGGCGTTCTTCGAGACCGCCCTGGACCATCAGGACGCGGCCGCGCCGGCCGAACGGGCCGCTCTCCTGCTCAGGCTGGCCAACGAGCGCTACATGACCAGCCGGCTGAGCGAGGCGATCACGCAGGTCAGCGCCACCTTCTCGCTCTGGCGGCAGGCCGGCGACCCGTCGGGCCTGGCGGCCGCGTACAACGCCTGCGCCCTCTACGAGTATTACGCCGGCCGGCGCCGGCAGGCCGAGGCGTACGCCGACCGGGCCGCGAGCGTCGCCGCCGCCCCCGGGCACGAACTGCGCGATGCCACCGCTCGCGCCTATGCCACCGCCCGCGCCTATGCCACCGCTCGCGCGACCCGCGGCTACCTGGCCTACATGCGGGGCGAACTCGCGCTGGCCGGGCAGTGCTGCGCTGAGTCCGGCCGCGCGGCTGACCAGCTCGGCCAGGGGGAGCTGGCCCTGCGCAGCCAGCTCATCCAGGCCGCCTGCGCCGTCGCCGACGGTGACGGCGACTCCCGGGCTCTGCTGGTCGAGCACGTCGAGACCGCGCGCGCCCATGGCTGGGACGAGCTGGTGTCCACCGGCCACTCCAGCCTGGCCAACCTCGACGTCGAGCAGCGCCGCCACCCCGAGGCCGAGCACGTCCTGGCGGAGTCCCTGCCCTTCACCATCGAGCGCGACATCCCGATCTGCCGGCACTGGCAGACCGCCGTGCGCTCCCGGCTGCACTTCGCCCGCGGCCGGTGGAGCGCGGCCGTCGAGGACGCCGAGCAGGTGCTTGAGGGCCCGGGCATGCCGCTCGCGACGTTGTGGCCCTACCTCGTCACCGCCCTGGTGCCGCTGCGCCGGGGGACGGACGGGCCAGAAACGCATCTGGACGCCGCGCGCCGGCTCGCCGAACAGCTCGACGAACCACCGCGCCGCCTGGCGGTGTTCTCCGCGCTGGCGGAGCGGATGTGGATGACCGAGCAGCTCGACCCGCTCGTCACCGAGGCCGCCGTGGCCGAGCTGCCCGAGCTCGCCGCAGCGGCCGGCTCCGCGTGGGCGGCTGGCGACCTCGCGGTCTGGCTGGCCCGGCTCGGCCTGCTGGCCGAACGGCCGTTCCTGGTCGCGCCGCCGTTCCAGCTCACTCTCGACGGCCAGCACGAGGAGGCGGCGGCCTGGTGGCGCCGGGCCGGCGAGCCCTTCGCCGAGGCCATGGCCTGGTGCGACGCGGCCGCCCCGGCGGCCCGGGCTCGGGGCATCGAGCTACTGGACCAGCTCGGCGCCATCGGGACGGCCGACCGGCAGCGGGCAGCGCTGCGCCGCGACGGGGTCAGCCAGCTACCCCAGCGTCCGCGCACCAGCACCCGGGGCAACCCGGCGGGCCTGACGAACCGGCAGCTCGACGTGGCCCGGCTTGTCGCGCGGGGGCTGACCAACGCGGAGATCGCCACCCGGCTCTACATCTCGCCCAAGACGGCCGACCACCATGTCTCCGCCGTCCTGGGCAAGCTGGGCCTGCCCACCCGGCGGGCCGTGGTCGTGCAGGCCGACGAGCTGGGCCTGGTCTGAGCAACCGCGGCTCCGCGCGGTCTCTCCGAGGTGATCTCTCGATCCGGCGGTTTCAGACGCTGCGCAGGACGGAGACGACCGTGCCCAGGATGACGGCCCGGTCGCCGTCGATGACGTCGTAGTCCGGGTTGCGCGGCTCGAGATAGACGTGGCCATTGCGGCGCCGGTAGACCTTGACGGTCGCCTCGTCGTCGATCATGGCGGCGACGATCTGGCCGGAATAGGCCTCGGACTGCTGCCGGACGACCACGACGTCGCCGTCACAGATGGCGGCGTCGATCATCGAGTCGCCGCGCACGCGCAGGCCGAACACGGTGCCCCGGCCAGTCAGCTCGCGCGGCAGCGTCAGGACGTCGTCGTAGCGCTGTTCGGCGGCGATGGGAATCCCAGCGGCGATGTCGCCGAGGACGGGCACGGACACCGCGTCCTCGGCTGGCCGCTGCCCAGGCTCACGCAGGAACAGCCGGACGTCGATCGGCCGGGACACGCTCGCGCCTCGGCGCAGGAAGCCCTGCTCCTCCAGGCTCGCGAGGTGCTTGGACACCGACGACGTGGACCGCAGGCCGACCGCGTCCGCGATCTCCCGCGTGCTCGGCGAGTACCCGTACCTGACCACCCAGTCCCGGATCGCGGCCAGGACCCGCTGCTGGCGTGGCGGCAGGGTCGAGGTGTCCGGGTATTCATACGAGTCGTCGTAGGCGGTCACGGTCAAATTGTAGAGCGCGAAAGCGCCCGTCGGCCGCGGCGCCCCCGCCGCCGCGGCAGGCGTAGTGATGGAATAGGGGTGGGCGGCGCGAAGCCCGGCGGGACGACGGCGACAACGACGCGGGATGGGGAAGCGATGAATGAGAGCGTGAATGAGACCGCGGCGCGTCAGGAACGTTTCGAGCGCGGCAAGCGGGTGCTCGACGCCGTCAATCCGGACGCGGGCGGACGGGTGCTGGATTCCCTCGCGGACATCGCGCCTGAGTTGGCCCACCAGATCGTGGCCTGGGGATTCGGTGAAATCTACGCCCGCCCGGCCCTGCCGCCGCGTGATCGGCAGCTGCTCACCCTGGGGATGCTGACCGCTCTGGGCGGCTGCGAGGGGCAGCTTGACGTGCACATCAACACCGCGCTCAACGTCGGTCTGACCCCGGCGGAGATCGTTGAGGCCTTTCTGCACGCGGCGGCGTACTGCGGCTTTCCGCGCGCTCTCAACGCGGTCTTCGCCGCCCGGAAGGTGTTCGCCGAACGAGGTCTCCTGCCGCTTTCCTAGGCCATTGATCCGCAGGCGTCGGATGGGATGCCGCGGCGTTCGGCATGCCCGCGCACCGCCGCCGGGCCGGGCTGGAACGCGGACTTCGACGTCGACGTCCGGCTCCAGGACGTGCCGCTGACGAACCGGCGGCCGGACGTCGCCGTCTACCGGGCCGACACCATAGATGTGATGCCGGCCCGCCCGAGCACCTCCTGCTCGTCGTCAAGGTCGTCTCGCCGGGCTCGGAGACGACCGACCGGATCGTCAAGGCCGAGCAGTACGCGACGGCGGGCATCTCCTACTACTGGCGGGTCGAGCAGCCGCCGGCCGGCGTCCCCGTCGTCCACACCCACGTCCTCGACCCAGCCAGCAGCGCCTACCGCGCCGGCCCGGTCTTCACCGGCCTTGTCCAGGCCACGGCGCCCTTCCCCGTCACGATCGACCTCGCCCGCCTGTAGCGACCCGAGTTCGGCCAGCGGTTGCTCGCCAGGGCGGACCTTCATCCCCGCGCATGTTGAACACCTGTCGAATATGCGCGTGGAAGACTTTCGCTGGCTGAGGTAGCCGCCTGTGTCGACGTGGTTCGCGGACGGCGACGGCGAGCTCGTGGCTGTAGCCGCCGCCCAGCCGCCGCCCAGCCGGCGCGCGGCCGCGAATGCGCCGACGGCTACCAGATGTGGACGCGCTCGTCCGGCTCGAGCCAGAGGCCGTCGCCGGGCGCGGTGTCGAAAGCGTCGTGGAACTCGTTGAGGTTGCGTACGACGTTCGCCCGTAGCTCCGGCGGGCTGTGCGGGTCGATGGTCAGGTACTGCCGGACGAGCTCCTCCCGCCGCTTCATCCGCCAGACGTGCGCCCAGTTGAGGAAGACCCGCCGCCGGTCCTCGACCGAGGCCGAGCCGCCGGCGGAGATGACGTAGGCCCGGTGCGCGATGGTGAGGCCGCCGAGGTCGCCGATGTTCTCCCCGACGGTGAGCGCGCCGTTCACCTTCTCGTCCGGCAGGTCGCGCGGCGAAAGCTCGTTGTACTGCTCGACGAGCTTCTTCGACTTCGCCTCGAACGCGGTCTTGTCGGCCGGCGTCCACCAGTCGTTGAGGTTGCCGTGGGCGTCGTACTGCGCGCCCTGGTCGTCGAAGCCGTGGCCGACCTCGTGGCCGATGACGGCCCCGATTCCGCCGTAGTTCTCGGCCGGGTGCGCGTCCGGGCTGAAGAACGGCTTCTGGAGAATGCCGGCCGGAAAGCAGATCTCGTTGGTGCCCGGGTTGTAATAGGCGTTGACGGTCTGCGGGAGCATGAACCACTCGTCGCGGTCGACCGGAGAGCCGAGCTTGGCCATCTGCCGGTCGGTCTCGAACGCGGCGGCGGCCTTCGCGTTGCCGACCAGGTCATCCGGGCTCACAGTCAGTGCCGAATAGTCTCGGAACCGGTCCGGATAGCCGATCTTCGGTCGGAACGTCTCGATCTTCTCGTAGGCCCGCTGCTTGGTCTCCTCGGTCATCCAGTCCAGCTGGGAGATCGACTCCCGGTAGGCCGCGAGCAGGTTCGCGACGAGCGCGTCCATCTGCGCCTTGGCCCGCGGCGGGAAATGCCGGGCGACGTACTCCCGCCCGACGGCCTCCCCGACGGCGCCCTCGACGAACGACACCGCCCGCTTCCAGCGCGCCCGCGGCTGCGGCGTGCCGGACAGCGTCCGGCCGTAGAAGTCGAAGTACACCTCGTAGAAGGCGTCCGACAGGTATGGCGCGGCCGACCGCAGCACCCGGCTGGCCGCCCAGTCGCGCCACACCTCGACCGGCGTGTCCGTCAGCACCAGCGACAGATGCTCGAAGAACGACGGCTGCCGCACGCAGACCTCGGCCAGTGTCGCGCCCGGGCCGGTCAGGGCCCCACCGAGCCGAGTGACGTAGGCGGCCCAGTCGAAGGCCGGGCACAGCGCCGTCAGCTCGTCGCCTGTCTTCAGGTTGTAGGTCTTCTGCACGTCGCGGGTCTCGGCCCGCTCCCAGTGCCCCTTCGCGAGCAGGGTCTCCAGGGCGAGGATCCGGCCGGCGGCCTCCTCCGGCTCGTCGTGCTCACCCAGCCGGAGCAGGGACGTCAGGTAGGCGAGGTACTTCTCGCGGGTCTCGGCGAAGCGGTCGTCGCGGTAGTACGACTCGTCCGGCAGCCCGAGCCCGCCCTGGGCCAGGTGGAACAGGTAGCGGTCGGAGTTCCGGTTGTCGGTGTCGACGTAGGAGCCGAACAGGCCGGAGCCGCCGATCCGCTCGAACTCGCCGAGGAACGCGGCCAGGCCGGCGACGTCGGGCAGGCCCCGCGCGGCGTCCAGCAGCGGCCGGGCCGGTGCCAGCCCCAGCGCCTCGACGGTCTCGATGTCGAGGAACGAGTTGTACAGGTCGGCGATCTTCCGCGCGTCCTCGCTCTGGCCGGCCGGGTCCTGGGCGGCGAGTTCGGTGATGATGTCGCGGACCTGACCTTCGGCGATGTCGCTCAGCTGCACGAACGGGCCCCAGCTCGAGCGGTCGGCCGGGATCTCCGTCTCGGCCAGCCAGCGGCCGTTCACGTGGCCGAACAGGTCGTCCTGGGCCCGGACGTCGAGGTCCATGCCCGCGCGGGCGTCGTCGAGGATGCTCACGGAAGGGAGTTCTCCTATCGGCTCGGCGGTCCCGGCGGGCTCCGGCTGACAAACCCGTCCACCGGACTGTATGTCCGGGCGCCCTCCGCGGTCAGTCGCCTTTCGTCGCGACACCCTCGTAGCCGAAGCCGAAGACCGGGTGGACGTGGACGCCTTCAGCGCCCGTACGGGGGTACCATACGGATGTGGTCGACATGCGGAGCTTCCGCTCGGTGGACGACGCGGCGGCGACGGCGGCCGAGATGCTCCGCCAGGGCGAGGATCTCCGCGCGGTCTGGAAGCACGCCATCATACAAATGTTCGATGACTACACCAGTGTTCTCCGGTACGAAGGCGTTGCCCGAGCCGCCGCCATGTGGTCCGCCGAACCGGCCCCCACCGGTGATCGTCGCGTGGACGCGGCCTTCGCCGCACTGGGTGAGCACGTAGCCCGCCGTGATGGTTGGCCGGTTCCGCGCTGGACTCGGGAAGCGCGCCGTGAAGCGGAGCCGTGGTGGTTCGTCACGTCCCTGCGCGGGATGCACCCGCGGGCGCTGGTGGAGTCTCCGTTGTCGTTCCGGAAGCGTGGCGTGTTCATTACCGCCAGCGCGCTGGAGCGGGTGTGAGGACCAGCCTGAGTCGAGGCGAGATCAGCTCCTTGCTTTCTGAGCTGGATGAGGAGCTCGCCCGGCTGGGGGCCCACGCCGACCTTTTTCTCGTCGGCGGGGCCGCGATGGCACTGGCCTATGACGCGAAACGCTCGACCCGCGACCTCGACGCGGTGTTTCTCCCGACCGATGTCGTCCGACGCGCGGCCGGTACCGTGGCCGACCGCCACGAGCTGGCCCCTGACTGGCTCAACGACGCCGTCAAGGGCTTTACCCCCGGTCCGGATCCGAACGCGATCAGGTACTACGAGGGGCGCGCGCTTACCGTCGACGTCGCGTCACCGCGGTACCTGCTGGCGATGAAACTTTTCGCTTCCCGCGTCGAGGCGGATGCGGACGACATTGCTTTTCTCTACCAGCAGGTGGGTTTCACGACCGTCGAGGAGGGGCTCGACCTGGTCGAGACGATGTACCGAGGGCGGCCGGTCGACCCGAGGGTCCAGTATCTGCTGACCGAGATAGTCGACTCGCTCGCCCCGTCGTCGCCATCTGAAGGAGAATCAGCCGAGGCGCTGACGGCGTTGGCGGCTGCTCGCCAGCTGGGGGCGGACACCGAGGCCGCGCGCCGGCGGATGATGGCGGGCGCGCGGGCGCGTCGAGCCGCGATCCTCGAGGCGCACCGGGCCGGAATGTCGGTACGGAAGATCGCTGGAGAGCTGGGTTGCAGCCCCGCCGTCGTCCAGGAAGCGATCCGGGCGGCCCGGGCGGAGCTATCGAACCACTCGTCCGATGGTCCGGACGACTCATGATCTACTACTGTCAGCCGCGTTTCGTCGCGACACCCTCGTAGCCGAAGCCGAAGACCTCGGGCCCGCCCATCTTGAAGTGCTCGACGCGCTCCAGCGTCAGCCCGGACTTCGCGACCAGTTCGTCGATCGGACGGTTGAGGTGGCAGCCGCCGACCACCCGGCCCCAGGCCGGGGTGATCCGGTCCTGCCAGCGGGCCACCTTCGGCTTGTCCGAGCGCCCGTGCTCGGTGAAGTGCAGCGTCCCACCGGGGCGCAGGACTCGGCGCACCTCGCTCAGCGCCCGGTCGACGTCGGGGATGGTGCACAGCGTCCAGGTGACCAGCGCGTGGTCGACCGAGGCATCGGCCAGGCCCAGCGCCTGGCCGTCGAGGCCGACGAACTCGACCGGGACGGGGGAGGCGGCGATCCGCTTCTTGGCGATTCGCCGGCCGGCCCGCGCCGGGTCGACGGCGAGCAGCCGGGTCACGGTGGGCGGGAGGTGCGGCAGGTTGCGACCGGAACCGAAGCCGATCTCCAGCACCTCGCCGCTCAGCCCGGCGGCGGCCCGGGCCCGGACGGGATCCATCGCGCGGCCCAGCGCCACGTCGACGATCCGGGGCAGGACCCGGTCCTCGTAGAAACCCGTCACCGCTCGCGCACCCGCCATCGCTCCGCTCCTCATCGGGCGGCACTCGCGGTTGGCTCATCGCGCCCGCCTGACCGGTCGCCCCTGTGCATCGTCACCGCTCGCGCGGCCCGCGGGAAGCGGTGGGCGCCGGCCTCGGACCCGAGCAGGCGGGTGGCCTGTCTCCCGCGGCGCCCGCGAGGGGAGCGGGCGCCGCGGGAGGCCGGCTTTTGTCAGGAGGCGAATGCCCCCTGATCGATTACCTCGGCCACGGTCTGCCGGCTCGGCGCGGGACCTGCCGCCGCCGCATTCGCCGCAAAGCCCTCGTACGCTTCGCGGGACTTCCAGACATGCAGGGCCACCAGGGAACTGTCACGGGCGGCCACCAGGTAGCCGGCCAGACCGGCATCCTTCGCGGCCTGCGTGTCCACCTTGCTTGCGGCGGCCTCGTACTCCGCCTTGCTCAAGTTGTCGAACTCCGCGATTACAGCGACTGCCACTGATCCTCCTCGATCGCGTGGCCTGCGCTGTCCGGGTCGCCCATCCAGGGGTGGAGAGGCGAGCTGATCTGGCGCCGCGTGACTGGCACCCGCGGGCGCCCTCAGCGGAACCGGACAGTCAGGTTCACCGTGTCGTAGCGTGCTCCGCTATCGTAGGATATGTCGGACTTGTGCCAACGATCGGACTACCCAAACTGGTGAGGCGGGCAGTCAGGTCAGCTCGGGCGGATCCCTCGACCAGCCCGCCCGAGCTCGGGACCGGGGCGGGTCAGTCGCCCGTTCCGTCGCGGCGGCCGACGTCCAGCACCCCCCGGCTGAACGAGGCGAGGATCCGCTGGTGGGTCTGGCGGGGGAGGGATCGGGTTCCTGGCTCCCCGAGCGGGGTCCCGGGCCGGGCCGGGGCGCCGGCGAGCAGGCCGTCTATTCCCGCGCGGGTGACCATGAGCAGGCCGTGCGTGGCCCGGGTGCAGCCGACGGCGAGCCGGCCGAACTGCGAGTTGAAGTCGTCGAGCGCGTCGGCGCCGGACAGCGGGTGAATCGCGATCGTCAGGCGGTTGGTCTGGCCCTGCCATTTGTCGACGGTGGAGGCGACGAGGACGCCGGGGGGCAGGCCCAGCTTGTCGGTGAGCCGGTCCACCAGCGCCTGGGCGTCGTCCACCGCGGCGTTGCGCGTGGCGAGGATGACCGCGAAGGGGTCCTCGGCCGGGGTCGAGGAATGGTCGGTCCACCGCCTTCCGGGGGCGCCGTCGTTCTGGTAGTTCGTGCCGGTCACCTCGACGCCTCCCTCGAGCAGCGGGAGAAGCAGGTCCTCGACGACCTCGAGCAGCGGGTTGTCGATGTCCGGCGCTTCCGGTTCGTCCAGCCCGGCGACCTCCAGCAGGACCGGATGCCCGGTGGCGACGGCCGTCCAGACGTCGTGGGCCGGGCCGTCCAGCGGGGGAAGGCCAAGGGCGCGGTCGGCGGGCGCCGCGACGCAGTCGAGCCGTTCCCAGTCGCGGTAGAAGGCCCGCCAGAGCCCGATCTGGTTGCCGTGCGGTCGCCAGACCGCGGGCAGGTCGACCGAGAAGGTCGTCGGCGCCTTCTCATAGGCGGTCGGCCAGGCCCGGTAGGGGTTGTAGCCGGGATCGCCCCGGAACGGATTGGCCGCGACGTCGATCGGCGGCAGCTGACCGACGTCCCCGACGCCGACCACGATCGGGGCGTAGCCTCGCACCTGGGCGAACAGAAAGAGCGCCATTTGCCAGGCCTCGTCGACGAACAGGACGTCGAACGGCTTCTTCCCGTCGCTCTCGTCGCTCTCGACGCCGAAGTGGTCCTTTATCCGGCTGTATTCCTTGGGGGCTCCCAGGCGATGCGCGGTGCCGAGGACGATACGGGCCTCCGCGGGAATCTCCTTGGCGACGGTCACGACGGTCGCCGCGTTCTTCACCTCCGCCGGAACGGCGGGGAAAACGTTTCTGCTCGCCAGCAGGCACACCAGGGACGGGCCGAACTCGGCCCCGAGCGACCGGGCCAGCGGCCAGATCTGACGGTTCTGGAACGCCGTCACCCCGACCCGCGCGCAGCGTGGATCGGCGAGCGCGCCGAGAACCATCCGCCGGAGCTGGACCGACTTGCCGGCGCCGGCGGCGGCCCGCAGCAGAATCGTGTCGTAGTCGTTGGCGCCGGCCAGGGCGCCCGACAGGGCCACGATGGCCCGGCTGGCGGCTTCGGTGTTTCCCTGGGCCGCGGCGGCGTGGTGGCGCACGTCGGAAATCGGCGCCGGGTCGGTGAAGTCGATGGCCATGTCAGTTCCCGCCAGTTCCCGCCAGTTCCCGCCAGTTTCCGTCCAGTCCCCGTCGGCCCCCGTCAGTCGCCGAGATCGTCCGGCGTCAGGTCGTCCGGCGCCGTCACCTCGGGAAGTTCCGGCGGCAGCTCGCCGCCGACGTCGAACCGTTCCTCGTCCACCAGCGGCGGCCAGACCTGGGGATTCATCATTCCCGCCGTCCGCTGCTCGGCGAAGTGATCGGAGATCTCCGCCTCGGCCACCGAATGCGGGCGGCAGCATCGGCGGTGGGTGTCCGGATCGGAGGCGTACGAGGTCGGCGTGCAGTCGGCCTTGGGCGCGGCCCGTTCGTCGAGCGGGGGCCTGGTTACCGTGAACTCGTGGCCGTTGCGCTGGACGCCGCCGAACCAGTCGGCGTCGGCGAGCACGATCTCGTCGCCGACCGCCAGGTCCAGCGGCACCTTCGGACTCCATTCCAGCGCGGGGTCGCCGCCGCCCGCGCCGCCGCCCGCGCCGGGGCCCGCGCACAACAGTCCGGCGGAGAACTGCCCGAACTTGAACGAGCCGGCCTGGATCTTCACCGTGGTGGTGGGCCGCTCGACGAGTGGTTCCCCGTTGAGGTGGAGCGCGACGACGTTCGTCCCGTCCCGCGGCCGCCGGGACGCGACCGCGAGGCGAACCGGGTCGAGAGCGACGACGGTCGCGCGGGCCATCTCGGCCGCGCCCGGGTCGAGCGCGCGGTCGTAGGCAAAGGAATAGTCGGCCAGGCAGGCGAGCTGAAGCGCGCAGGTCTGGTCCTTGTCCAGCAGGCCGACCTGGATGTTGCGCCAGAAGTTCGGGGTCCGGCCGAACCGGACCAGATCGAGCGCCCGCAGCGACACTCGCCGCCACCAGATCTCCTGCGACTGGCTCTCGATCAGCTCGTAGATATCCCGCAGCGCCGAGACGGGAAGCCGATCGAGCACGGCCTGGGCCCGCTCGACGGTTTCGGCCCTGTAGTCGAGCGCCGCCGCCACGAGATCCCGATAGGGACCGGGGTCGTCCTCGCGGCGCCGGTGGGCGACATACAGCCGGTCGGAGGCGATGTTGGACAGCCGCGCGCCGGGAGTCTGCTCCAGGGCCGCGATCTCGTCGGAGACCTGGCGATGCGCGAGTGGCTCCTTCGCTTCCGCCCAGCGGACGAGGTAGTCGAGGCGGAACGAGTCGATGGCCGGCCCGCCGGCCACGAGATGCGAGGCGAGTACCGCGCGCAGGTCGACGATCGGCGTTCGGGTGGCCAGCGCCCGCGAGCGGTCCTGCTCCAGCAGGAACGCGACGGCGACCCGTTCGTGCTCGGTGAGCGCGTTCGCGAGGGTGGCCGGCGCGCCGTCGAAGGTCAGGGCCTCTCGGCCCGCGTCGAGGTCGCGCTGCCAGCGCATCCGGCTCAGCTCGACCCCGGCCACCGAGTCGGCGGCCGAGACGAGGACGTCGGCCGTCACGCTGTCGGGCACGAGCAGGTGGATGGGCTGGACCCTGGCGTCCCGGGCCGCGGCGATGGCCATCCCGATGAGCGCCATGGCCCCGCGCCGGGCGTCCAGGCCCTGCGGTTCGACGAAGATGTCCCGCTCCCAGGGACGATTGCCCAGCCGGACCGCGATGCCGTGGATCCCGAGCGTGGCCGAATCCGACTTCGCGATCACCACACTGATCGTCCCTGGTAACCCGGACGGGTCGGTCCGCCCGCGGGCCAGCCAGACCGGCTTCCCGTCGCGGGTCGCGACGACCTGATGGACGACGGCGGCCGGGGCCAGCCCGACGGCGTCGCCGCCGTCCACCAACCCGGCGACCAGCGGCCGCAGGCCGGGAGCGACGCCGATCTCGACCAGCAGGTCCCGGGGGGTGGCGGAGGCGCGCAGCTCGTCGCGGCAGTAGGAGAACAGGTTGCAGGTGACGCAGGTCGCCGGGTCGAAGGCGGCGGTCAGGTGAGCGACGTGGCCGGCCAGCTCGTCGTCGGTCGGATGGTCGTCGCCGAAGCGCTTCTTCTCCTCCAGCCGCTCGAGCGCGCGGTCGCGGACCTCGGCCCGGTGGTCGTCGAGCTGCTCGACGACGGCCTCTGGCTGCAGGAACGCGTTGCGGGGGACGGCCAAGGCGCCATAGCGGTGCACTCGCATGCCCTTCGGGAGCTGGCTCCAGCTCGCGGCCGACTCGGCGCCCAGCGCGACCTGGAGGAAGCCCTTCAGCATCCGGTTGTCGTCGATGCGGGACCGGATCCGCTCGTAGTCCTTGGCATCGCCCATGATCAGCCAGGAGCCGAGCGTTCTCGTCCCGTCCACGCGCGGCGCGACGATCGCGAAGTCGGGCAGGACGGCGGTCGCCTCCTCGCCCTCAAGATGCAGGTAGGGCACGCCGAGCGCAGTGATCATGGTGGCTTCGCCGGTGCTGGCTCGCCGGTGCGCCTCGGCCAGCGCCGCGGCGGTGACGGGGACGACGTTCTGGCAGTCGACGCGGCGGACGGCCTTCGGCCGCTCCAGGCCGAGCTGGCCGACGGTCTTCGTGAGCAGTTCGGACACGAACCTGTCGGACCGCACCAGCGACTCGAACGTCAGCGCCCGCATCCACCGGGCCTCCGGGATGCCCGCGCGGGTGTCCCGGTGGCCCAGGTCCTCGGCGAGCGCCTTGCGCGTCCGGCGGGTCAGGAACGGATCGGTCAGGCGGAACCGCTGGCAGCCGGCGTGCGCCGACGCGGCGACCGCGCTCGTCCCGCCCCCGGACTGGAGACCTCCCACGCAGCCCTCTTTCGTTGAGATCCGGTCACTGGCCAGCCAGCGACGATGGTCGCGAGACAGCCGCCAGTCACGCGATCCCGGGACTCAGAGACTAACGGGGCCCAGTGCGCGGCCGGGCGGAGGTGACCTCTCGGGTAACGACGTGACGCAGGACCTCACGCCTACTGGGAGAACGTCGTCGACGACTCCAGGAGGCTGGATCATGCCGGTGCACACCCTTGCCATCAAGGACGAGGCCGCGCCGCCCGACGGGGCGACGGCCCGGGGGCTGGCCGACAAGCTCGTAGTGTTTCTCGAGACCAACACACCGCCCGCGGGCCTGTTCACCCCGGACGTGTTCTGCGATCTGACCGTGCCGCTGTGGCGGCTGCAGGCGGTCGGCCTCGAGGAGTCGGTGGCCCTGCGCATGGCCGGCCATCCGGCGACTGGACGGGTGCCCCGATCGCGCTTCGACGTGACCGCCACCGGCTTCGTCCTCGAGGTCGAGGAGGAATGGGAGCAGGGCGGCGACAGCTGGTACTGCCGCGAGCTGATCCGCGCCGACGTCACCGACGGCGCGGTCAGCGCGATCTCGGTGTACTGCACCGGGGACTGGGACAGCGCGCTCGTGGCCCGGCACGCGGCCGAGGTGCGGCTGGCCCGGCCGTGAGGCTCGGTCCCCGGCCGCGCCGCCCACCGCCGGAATCCGTCCCGGCGGCGGGTCCGGTCGCCCTACACTCCCGCCGTGGGCGGTGTGGCCGAAGCGCTGGCTCGGGCGGCGGCGGCCCGGGCGGCGGGCGACGTCGACGCGGCGCGGGCGTGCTACATCGAGGCGTTCGGGCTCGCCCGCGGGGTCGGTGACGCGGAGGCCATGGCCACCGCCGCGTTGAACCTGCCGTCCACTCAGCGGTTCGGCGTCCATCCGGGCCAGGTGCCGGCGCTGCTGCACGAGGCGTACTCGGTGGCCGTCGAGCCCGCGGCCCGGTGCCGGCTGGCCGCCGCGCTGGCCCGGGCCTGGGTGTACGGGGGTGACGCCGAGCGGGCGGCCGTCTTTGCTCGGCGGGCCGAGCGGCTGGCCGGCGAGGTCGGGGATCCCGCTGTGCTGGCCGATGCCCTGGACGCGGCGCTGGGCGCGCGCTGGGGTCCGGACGACTACGCGGAGCGGACCCGGCTCACGGTGAGACTGACCGACGCCGCCGCCCATCAGACTGCCCCCGGCGTGCGACTGTCGGCGCATCTGTGGCGCCTGACCACCGCCTGGGAAGCCCTGGACCTGACCGCGGTTCACCGGCAGCTGCGCGCGCTGGACCTGCTCGCCGCGGAGCCGGCCGCGCCGCGGGTGGCGTTCTTCGCCGCCTCCCGCCGCGCAATGTACGCGCTGACGACCGGCGAGCTGGCTCGCGCCGACCAGCTCATCGAGCAGACCCGCCGGCTCGGCGCCGAGCTGCCGGAGCCCGACCGGGAAGCCGTCCTGCACAGCCTGGCCGCCGATCGCGCGCTCCAGGCCGGCGACTGGGACGTCCTGCGCGGGGAAGCCGCCGCCTTCGAGGCGTTCGGCGCGGCGGAAGGCATCCCGTCGGTCGCGGCCGAAGCGGCCACCTTCTGGCTGGCCCTCGGCGAGACCGAGCGGGCCGAGCGCCTGGCGCTGCAACTCGCTGGCCCCGGTCTGGACACGATCGCCCGGGACGTCGACTTCCTGCTGACCGTCAGCTGTCTCGTCCAGGTCGCCGCGGCGTGCGGCCTGGACGAGCTGACCGCGGCGGGAGCGGAGTTGCTGGAGCCTTACGCCGGCCGAAGCGTCATCAACGCGGGCGCGGTGACCTTCCACGGTGTTGTCGACGACTACCTTCACCAGGCCTACCGGCGTCTGGGCTCCAGCGCCGGCGGTGGGGACGCCGAGGAGTGGCGGCGGCGGGCCGGGTCGGCCTACCGACGTATCGGTGCCGTGTGGTGGCAGCGGCGTCTGGCGGGATTCCACGACCCCGGCCGCGAGATTCCGGAGCCGAATAGTCGGCCCGCGGCCGCGTCGAATCGTGGGCCTGAGTATCCCGCCGTCCGAGTGCTGTATCTCCAGCCCAGCTCAGCCGACGTGTGGACCGTCGGCCCGGCGGGGGCCACCGTCGCCGTCCCGGACCTCAAGGGCCTGCACTACCTGCGCCATCTCGTCGACCGCCCCGGCCAGCCCGTCGCCGCGCTCGCGCTCTCGGACGCCGTCGCCGGTCACCCGGGCGCGGGCGTCGGCCAGTCCGACGCGGGCGAACTGCTCGACGCCCAGGCCCTCGCCGCCTACCGACGCCGCCTGACCGAGATCGACGTCGCCCGAGCGGAGGCGGACGCCTGGGCCGACGGGAAGCGGCTGGAACGCCTCGACTCCGAGCGTCAGGCCCTGCTCGACGCGCTCGCCAGCGCGACCGGGCTTGGCGGCCGCCCCCGCCGGGCCGGTTCCACCCAGGAACGTGCTCGGATCGCTGTCCGCAAGGCGATCCGCGCTGCCCTGGACCGGATCGAGCAGGTCGATCCCGAGCTCGCCCGGCTGCTGCGCGACACCGTTCACACCGGAGCGAGCTGCCGCTACGAGCCGGACGCCACCCGCCCCGCCACCTGGATCACCGGCCAGCCCCGGCGGGCGGCGGACGGGTGAGCGGCCCGCACTCCGGTTATGCCCCGCCGGCCTCCACGGGGCTTCCGCCAGCACGGCTGAGGCCGGCGACGGCCAGCAGGGCGGTCGGATTGCCGCCGCGGCAGACCCACCCTCAGCCGGGGCCAGCGGCGGCGACCGCGCTCACCGCCCGTTCAAGATAGGGAAAGGCGATCCGTTCCTGTTCCAGGCGGACGGACGGGCCGTGGACGCCGTCGAGCAGGTCCCGGTAAAGCGCGGCCTCGGGGCCGGTCAGCCGGGTGAGCGGGCCGGGGTGCTGGGCGGGCTCGCGGCCCCAGTGCTCAGCGTGGGCCAGCAGCGTCGCGGAGTCCATCAGGAACGACTCGGCCGCCGGCACCCGGGCCCGGACCTGGTCGAGGATCGCGAAGCCGTGGGTGTCGAGGTCGCCCCAGTAGTGGACCCGGCGGCCGGCGGCGGCGAACCAGGGCGAGGCGGCCAGCGCGGCCACCGCGTACCCGCCGCCGAACACCGCGATCGCGCCCGGGACGTCGGGGAACGCCAGGTAAGTGATCTCGTTCTCGAGGATGAACACGGTGGCGACGTCGGGCGCGGCGGCGGCGAAGTCCTCTACGCGGACGCCGAGCTCGCTCACCCCGGGCAGCGCCGGCAGCGCCCAGCCCAACGGGCGGAACCGGACGGACGTCGGCTGGCTCCGGAAGCCGTAGCGGGCGGCGAACCGGGCGCGGGGGACGTCCGCGGGCACCGCGCCGGCCGGCAGCAGGACGTCGAGCAGGTCGGCCAGCAGCGCTCGGTGCCTCTCGATGAACTTCGTGTCGACGCCGGGCACCGGGACCTGGCGCAGGTAGTGCCCACGGTCGCGCTCGGCCAGCAGCCAGCGGACGGTGGCCAGGACCCTGGCCCACTCGTCCGGCTCATGGCGCAGGACGGTCATCGGGTGGGCGATGATCCAGGCGAGCAGCGCGGGGTCGGACGGCACGACGAACGACGCGGCGGACGGGTCCTCGGCCGAGTTCGGGTCGTCGGCCGAGCCGGGGGCCGGTACAGGAAACTCGTCGGCCCGTGCGGTCAGCGCCCGCAGGGCGCGGAACCGGGCGACGTCGGCCCCCACCCCGAGCACCCGCCACAGCGCCTCCCAGCCGCCGTCGACGACGAACCGCGCCGGCAGCTCGTTCGTCCCGATGCTGCGCCCACCGGCGGCGCGCGTCTCAAGTCGGAAGTCGGACGAGGAACTGGCGGCGGAGAACCACTCCTGGCTCCAGGACCGAACCTCGTCGAACCGCTCGCCGAGCTGGCGGGCCCCCGGCCCTCGCAGCGGGACGCTGATCCGTTCGAACGGCGCGCCACCCGCCCAGGCGGACAGGTAGCGGCCGCTGTCCCAGGAACGGCGCAGCCGGGCCCGCACGTCGGGCAGCCGGGTCCAGTCAGCGCCGCCGCCCCCGCCCACCGCGCTCAGGAGACCTGGGCCAGATCGCCGGCCCCGGCCGCGGCGCCACCAGCGGCGGCCCCGGCGATCCGGGCCAGCCGCCGGGCCCGGTACTCCTCGACGGTCAGGTTCTGCAGCCGGGAACGGCTGCCGGTCTCGTTGTCGACGAACCCGACCGACGACACGTGCCGCTCGATGACGTGGATCTTCTGCAGCGGGGTGACGATGAGCAGCTGGAGCCCGAGCCGGGCGAACAGGTCGAGGGCGTAGCGGGTGGAGGCGTCCGAGCCCCGCCCGAACGCCTCGTCGATGACGACGAACCGGAACGTGCGCGGGCCCGAGTCCAGCTTGAACTGGTAGGCCAGCGACGCGGCCAGGATCGTGTAGGCCAGCTTCTCCTTCTGGCCGCCGGACTTGCCGCCGGAGTCGCTGTAGTGCTCCCGCTCCTCGTCGTCCTCGCGGGAGCGCTCGGAGGCGGAGAACTCGTAGGAGTTGCGGACGTCGGTGACCCGCCGGGTCCAGGCCCGGTCGGCCTCGGTCATCCCCTCCCGGCCCCGGAACCGTTCGACGATCGCGCTGACCTGGAGGAACTTCTCCTCCGAGTACTGGTCGGACTCCGAGCCGCTCAACGATCCCTCGGTGCAGGCCCGCAGGTCGGCCCGGAACTGGCGGACGTCGGTGTTGCCGGTGTCGGCCAGCTCGATCCGGATCAACGTGCCCGGGTTGTAGTCGATCGACTCCAGGGAGGTGTTGATGGTGTCGACGCGAGCCTTGATCTGGTCACGCTGCTCGTTCAGCTTGGCCTGGAACATCGCGATGTCGCGGATCGTGTTGGTGTTCAGGTAGTTCTTGAAGTCGGCCTCGAAGCGGGGCAGGTCGTCGCGCACCAGGCGGGCGTGCAGCTCCCGGTAGCCGCCGATGGACTCGGTCGCGTCGTCCAGCTCGGACGTCTCCAGCGGGTACGCGACCCGGAACCGGTTCATCTTCCCGACCAGCCGCCGCCCGGTGACGCCGCGCCGGGCGTTGACCTGCGCCGTCTCGTCCCGCAGCGCGTCGTCCAGCTCGCGCTCGGCACGGAGCCACTCTTCGGGGGTGGACGGCGGCGTGGCCCGGGGCAGGCGGGCGACCATGGCGGCCAGGGCCGCGAACTCCCGGCGCGCCGGCTCGCATGCTGGCGCGGCCAGCAGTGCCTCCCGCTCGGCCAGCAGGCGCCCGGCCCGCTCCATCCGCTCCTGCAGGCGAGCCTCCAGCGCGCGGGCCTCCCGGCCGTCCCGCTCGGCCGCGACCAGCTCGCCGGCCAGCGCCTCCAGCCGCTGGTTGATCTCGGCCAGCTCGGTCGAGCCCTTCTCCAGCTCGCGCTTCTCGGCGCCCAGCCGGTCGATGGCGGCCGCGACCGACCGCCAGTCGAGATCCCGCCACGACCAGGTGCCCGCCACCTGGTTCAGGGTCGCCTCCCGGGCGCCCACGCCGCCCAGCTCGCCGGCCAGCGCGTCCAGCCGCTGACCGAGGCCGGCCAGCTCGCCCTGCACCCGCTCGGCGTCGCGCAGCACGGCGGCGATCTTCTGCTCGTTGTCCCAGCCCAGGACGTAGCGGGTGCGGTCGTCGACGCGCCACCGGTCGTCCTTCTCGTGCCGGCCGCCGCCGTGCTTGATCTGGCCGGACGCGGTGACCGCCTTCGCGGCCCGGCGGAACTCCTCCATCGTCGTCGCGCACTCGTAGTCGGCCCGGTGCTCGAGCTCCCGCTGGAGCCAGGGCAGGAACGCCGAGCCGGGCCGGATGTCGAGCAGGTCGACCAGCAGCGGGCGGCCGGCGCCCGCCGGCCGCGGCGGACGGTTCTCCCGGGCCGGCCGCCCGGCCGGGACCCGGTGGTAGACCAGCCGCGCCCGCAGGTGGTTGCGGTCGATCCAGTCCGACGCGGTGCGGTAGTGCTCGTCCGGCACGAGCAGGGACAGGCCGAAGCCGCGCAGCAGCCGCTCGGCCGCGCCCTCCCACTCGCGGTGCTCCGGCGAGACCTGGATCAGCTCGCCGGCGAACGGCAGCCCGGCCGGGTCCAGCCCGGTCTCGGCGCACAACCGCGCCCGTAACTCCAGGCTGCCGGCGGGGATGTTGCCGCGCTGGCGCCGGAGGCTGGCGATCTCGTTGCGTAACTGGGTGGACTCGGCGGTGACGGCCGCCCGGCGCACCTCCAACTCCGTCCGCTCGGCGTCCAGCCGGCCCCGCCGCTGGGCCAGGGTGTCCGCGAGATCCTCGAACTCCCGCCGGCGGTCGTCGAACCCGGCCTCGTCGTGGACCGGGTCGAGCTCGAGCTCGGTGACCCGGGCGTCGAACAGCGCGGCCCGCTTCGCCCGGTCGCCGCGCTCGGCGGTGAGCCGGGTGATCTCACGTTCGATCTCGCCCAGCCGACCGCCGCCCAGGCCGGCCCGGCGCAGCTCGAGGGTCTTCTCCTCCTCCCGCAGGGCCCGGGCCCGGCCCTCGTGCCCGTCGGCCCGCCGGCCGGCCTCGGCCAGCCGGACGTCGAGCTGGCGCAGCTCGCCCCGCAGGTGGATGGCGGTGTTCTCGGCCACGAAGTACCGGACGGCGCCGGCCCGCGCGGTCAGCTCCGCCTCCTGGTCGCCGAGCCGGTCATACTCGTCGCAGTCGGCCAGCAGCGGGCCGAGCGCCTCGAGCTGGTCGCGGGCCCGGCGGACCGCCGAGTGCGCCTTGGTCAGGTCCTCGAAGTGCTCGACGATGGTGGCGATGCGGCGCTCGACGTCCTGTTTCTCCAGCATGTGGGTGCGGACGAAGTCGTTCAGGTCGCCGACGGACTTCATCGACACCGTCTGGTGGAACAGCTCCATCGCCTGCTCGGAGGAGATGCCGAGCAGGCGGCGGAAGGTCCGCCCGTAGGCCGGGAAACCGGTGTGGATCTCGGCGCCGCCCCGGCGCAGCCGACGCCGCAGACCGGTCAGGTCCGAGCCGAAGTCGGCGAAGTCGGTGGCGATGGCCAGGTCCCGCTCGGCGGTGACGAAGAACCGGTCCGGCTGGCCGGCGTCGTCAGCGGCCAGCCAGAACACCTGGGCCAGGCTGACCGTCGCGCCGAGGGCCTCGTTGACGAAGACCCCGAGCAGCACCGAGTAGGTCGAGCCGTCGGTGCGCAGCCCGACCGCCCGGGACGAGCCGGTCGACTCGACCCGCTCCGACTTGTAGTGCCCCTGGACGTAGGAGCGCAGCGTGCGTTCCTTCGCCTCGGCCCCGGCGGCTCGGTTGTAGGAGACGCGGTGGGCCGGCAGCAGCAGCGTGGTGACCGCGTCGACGATCGTCGACTTGCCGGAGCCGATGTCGCCGGTGAGCAGGCCGTTCTCGCCGCCCATCCGCAGCTGCCACACCTGGCGGTGGAAGGTGCCCCAGTTGTAGAGCTCGACGCGGTCGAGCCGGAAGCCCGCCCGCGGCTCGTGGACGGCGGTCATGCGTCCCCCTCGCTCGCCCCGGGCCCGCCCGGCCCGGCCAGGGTGGCGGCGTAGCGGGCCAGGCCGTCGTTGAAGCCGGACAGCCACTGGGCGTCCACGAACGCCTTGAGTATCCGCCGCACCTCGTATGTCTCGTCACCGCCGGGCAGCCGGCGCAGAAAGCCGAGCTCGACGACCTTGCCGATGTGGGCGTCGATCTGCTCGACGATCCGGGCCTCGGTGCTGGCCGCCGGCATGAACATCCGCATCATCTCGACCACGTCGTCGCGGGTGAGCACGAGCCGGGTCTCGGCGTTGTCGGCGTCGAACTCGGCCAGCCGCTTGCGCAGCAGGGCTAGCAGCAGGCTGACCGGGAACGACAGCGCCCGCCGGGCGATCAGCCGCGGCGGCGCGTCGTCGCCGTCGTCCGGGCGGGAGCGCAGGAAGGCGTAGCCCTCGACGTCGTCGAGGACGACCTCCAGGCCCATGACGGCGACGTGGTCGGACACCCGGGCCCGCAGCTTCACCACGTGCCGCCAGACCTTCTCGTGCTGGTCGCGGTAGACCGGCCCCTTCATCAGGCTGGTCACGGCCAGGGACAGGTCGGGCTCAGCCATCCGGCCCCCTCCCGCCGAGGTCACCGGGGCCACCGGGCCCGCCCGGTCCACCCGGTCCACCGGGCCCGCCCGGCCCGCCCGGCCCGCCGCGGACGAACGTCACCCGCGGCAGGGTCGCCACTCTCCGCGCGCCGGTCTCGTCGGCCCAGCTCACCTGCTCGGTTGCGTCCTCGGAGAAGACGACGGTGAACGTGTCGTCGGTCAGGGTGAAGTAGGTGACCAGCTCGGCCAGGCCGCGCTCGAGCGGCCGCTGGCCCAGCAGCGACGCCAGCCCGATCCGGGACGTGCTGGCCAGCGCCTCGCGCACGCCGCCGGCAAGCTCGGCCGGGTCGACGTGGACCTGCCGGTAGAGCGCGTCCGAGTCGAACTCGTCCGCTCCCGTCTCCACGCCGGCGGAGTCGACCGCCGCCGGGCGCTTCGGGGTGTAGAGCCGGCGTTCCATCGGGAGGACGACCGTGGGCGCGGTGTCGTCCAGCTCGGCACCGGGCGGCGGGCCGCCGGCGTCGCGGGCGTCGAGGGCGTGCGCCTCGATCTCGCGCAGGATCTCGCCGATCCGGCGGTTCTCCAGCCAGACCCGGTCGTCGAGGAACCGGCGCAGCTGTTCGGACAGGAGCCGGACGGTGGCCTGCGTCCGCTCGCCGGCGGCCAGCCAGTCGAAGTGGATGTGGCGCAGCCGCGGGTCGGCGCCGGCCAGCGCGTCCAGGCCGAGGACCTGCTCGAGCAGCGCCGTGAACTCGGCCTGCCGGTCGGCCGAGAGCAGGAAGTCGTAGAAGGCGCCGAAGCTGCGGCCCTGGTCGGACTCCGCGATACTGCCCCGGTCGCTGAGGACCTCGTCAAGCAGTTCCCCCTTAGACCCGGTCCAGGAGGCGATCTGGACGCGCAGGCTCCGGTCGAGCTCCCGGAAGTTCGTCTCGACCTGCCGGAAGTCGGCCAGCAGCTCGCGGGCGGTGTCGGAGAACTGCTGGAACCGGTCGCGCTGTCCCGCCGGGTCGAGGACGTCGAGCTCGCCCGCCTCGACTCGGCGGATCTCGCTCTCGATCGCCTCCCGCTGGCGGGTCAGCTCGGCCAGGCGGCGCTCCGGGTCGGTCTCGGTGCCGAACGCCATCTGGCGGAGCAGGTCGAACAGCGTGTTCAGCCGGGACTCGGTGCCGACGAACTCGCGGGCGCGCAGGTTGGCCAGGAAGGTCACCGCCTGCTCGAGGGCCGGGGTCGCGTCGAAGTGGGGCTCGTCGGCCCCGGCCGGGTAGTACTTGCGCAGCCAGCCCTGCTCGACGTTCGCCCAGTCGTCCAGGTAGGCCTTGGCCGCGCGGGGGTAGCTGCCCTCGCCGAGCCGCTGGTTGAGGGAGAACAGCGTGTCCTCCAGCCGCTCGGTGAGCTGGGAGGCCGCGATGTCGCGGACGTTCTCCTCGACGAAGACCTGGCTGAGGAAGCTGACGACCAGGGCCGCGTTCTCGGCCCGGAGCAGCCGCCAGGCCGCGTGGTTGCGCCGTAGCAGCTCCACCGTCTCGTAGTCCACGCGCCACCTCCCGGCCTCGTCGTTCGCCGGCCTCGTCGTTCGCGATCGAGCCCATGGTAGATCGGGCCACCGACACCCTGTGCCGGCGGCGTCCGGACGGCCCTTGGCCGGCGGCGTAAATCCGTCTCCGGAATAGGGTACGAAATCGGGCATCGGCACAGTCGTCGCCGATGTTTGCGCTGGTCACGCGATTATTGGTTGTCGAAGCTGCCTGTTTGGTACGCGACAGTGCCCGCGCGCCTCGTAAATCAGTTCACCCCGGCTATGCTGCCGCGTACAGTGAGAAGGCAGCGAAACTCGCGTTGCTAAAGGCGCGGGTCGAACGGGGGAGAAATGGGCGGGACAGGCGCGGAAGGCGCCAGAAAGAACGGCCGGGCGCCGGCCGCGGCGCGGCCGATGGCCACCGCGATCCTGGTAATGCTCGCGGCCGTCGCCCTGGCTGGCGCCGGGCTCGCGCTTGTCTCCGGCGGCGGGCCGCCGGCGGCAGCGGCGGCAGCCGCCGGCGCGACCGTCGCGGGCGTCCAGTCCGACCGCTGCCCGCCCGGCAGCCGGCTCGACGCGGCCCGCGGCCGGTGCGTCGCGGCGCCGCGCAACGTCCTGTGCCCCAGCGCTAACCGGGACGGTTCGACCTGCTGGGTCCCGGCCACGCCGACCTGCCCGGCGGGCACCCTGGCCCGCGGGCCCGGCGCGGCCGCGTCCTGCCTGAGCGACCCCGGCTCCACCTGCCCGGCCGGCGCCACCAGGTCGGGGGACGACTGCCTCACCGCCGCGGACTACCGCTGCCCGGCTGGCTGGACGCGGGCCGGTCGCGCCTGCACGATCCCCGTCTCCGCGACCTGCCCCGGCGGCGGCACCACCGCGGCTGACGGCTGGTGCGAAACCGCGCCCGCCGACTACTACTGTCACGGCGAGGACGGCGAGGATTCGCTCGACCGGGAAACCAGCCGGTGTTACTACCCCGCCAGCTGCCGGTCGGGCGATTACCTGAACGACAACTACCTGTGCGTACACGAAGAATCCACCGGCTCGTCGTCCTACCCGCATTCCTACGCGAACTCGTACTCGACCGCCACCGGATCGATCGACGGGTCGTCCTCCCACTCTCCGGTCACCTACGAGCCGACCTGCGAGCGCGGAGATACCGGCCCGGTCGACGGAAAATGCTCTTATCCGGCTTTCCGCGACTGCGGGACGGGCGGCCGGACCGGGGGAACGGGCGGGTGCGAGATACCCGCGAGCACGCGGTGCCCGAGCGGCGGCACCGACGGCCACGACGGTACCTGCGGCCGGCCGGCCGACCCGACCTGCCCGAGCGGTGGTCCCGACCCGAGCGGCGGGCTCGGCGAGCCCGGCCAGTGCACCCACAGCGCGCTGCCCACCTGCGCCCGGGGCAGCCTCGGGACGAGCCCGCCGCCGCCGCGGTGCCGGGAGGCCGCCGCCTGGGTCTGCCCGCGCGACGGGACGGCCAGCCCGGACTCCCGCTGTGCGGCCGCGGGAACCGTCGAGTGCGCCGAGGGCTTCACCGCCGTCGGTGGCCAGTGCGAGGCCGCGGCCTGCCCGAACGGCTACGCGGCGACGCGCTCGGGCGCGTGCGCCCAGAAGGCCGCCTTCTGCCCGCCCGATACCACCCTCGGCGGCGACGGTCTGTGCCGGGCGATCGGCCCACGCTGCCCGCCTCCTCTCCTCGATGCCGGCGGGGGAGTGTGCGTGCCGCGGGACGAGCCCTGTCTCGGGGGGACCCGCCGCGGCCCGGACCGGCTGTGCCGGCCGCCGGCCGTCCCGTCCCCGCCGCCGACGCGGACCGCCGGGCCGATCCCCGGGCCGGTCGCTGGGCAGCCGGGTGCCACACCGACACCGAGCACGTCCGGAGTGGGCGGCACAGGCTCGTCCGGCGGAGGCCCGTCGGACGGCGGGCCGGGCTCGTCCGGCGGAGGCGCCGGTCCCTGGCGGCTGGCCGCGATGACCGGCGGCGGGCTCCTGGCGGCGGCCGTGCCGGGGGTCGGCCTGCTGATCCGCCGCCGCCGTGATCCCGACCGCCGTGATCCCGACCGCCGTGATCCCGACCGCCGTGATCCCGACCGCCGTGATCCCGACCGCCGTGAGCGTCGTCACCGGGTCCCGCCGGTGCGGGTGGCCGTCACCCGAGGCGTATCGCGGGAGCCGGACCAGCGCTCCGGCTCCCGGTCGGTTCCGGTGGCGCTACGGGTGAACCGGGCCCCGGGACCGGCGAGCGAGGTCGTCGCCGCCGCGCCGCCGGTGCGCATCGCGGTCGCGGGCGGGCCGACCCAGCTGACGTCAGCGCGCGCGGACGGGACGGCGGCCCCGGGCCCGGTGGTCTGCGTCGTCCGGGCCTCCGGCGCCCGGGCCAGCCACCGGGAGCGGACGGCCGGTGGCGGCCCCGAGCCCACCAGCCAATCGTTCGCGCGCCTGACCGTCCGGTCCGGCGCCGTTCGTCTCGCCGTCCGTGCACCGAACGTGGCGAGACCGCACGCGGACGCAGGAAACCAGACCGAAGGAGAACTGACGTGACTGGAGCCGCGCCCGCGCCCGCGCCGGCCGACGAGGCGGACGCGGCGGGGCAGTTGTTCCCTGCCGCCGAACTCGACCGGATCCCGACTGAGCTGCGTCGAAGCCTGTCGTGGATGTTCGACCAGTTGCGGCGGCAGACGGGCATCGACGAGCTGTCCGTCGACAACGTCGTCGACGAGCTCACCCAGCAGATCGAGGAGTTCGCCCAGACGCACATCGTCCAGGCGGTGGCCCGGTCGTGGCGGGGGTGGCGGACGGTCCAGGAGGCCGCGCGCCGCACCGCCGGCCCGCCGCCGACCACGGAGACGCTGGTGCTCGGCCCGCACTCGCTGGAATCCGAGTTCACCCGCACCGTCGAGCTGATCGTCAACGAGCGGAAGATCGCGGAGACCCCGATCGTCCTGAAACTGACGTTCACGACCGACCAGGCCCGCGTCACTGTGTCGGCCGGGCGGGCGGTCCGGCTGCGGCCGGGACAGACGACCGTCGTCGCCGAGGTCACCGCGAGTGGCGAGCCGATTCTGTCCGTCCAACGGCCGGTCCGGTTGCCGCGCTCGATCCCGTTGGGCCGGTCGCGGGCCGCGGGCCCCGACTCGCGCGGCGGCCCCCTCGACGAGCCGAACGACGAGCCGAACGACGAGCCGAACGACGAGCCGAACGACGAGCCGAACGACGGGGCGTCCGACCCGGATGGCCACAGGCGTTAATCGTCTCGTTATATGGAAAACGGCCGCCCGGCTGCCCCGTTGGGGGAGCCGGACGGCCGTTGACCATTGTCGGATCGGGCCGGGTCAGGCCGGCGCGGTCAGCGCGGCGTCAGCCGGCGTGGCCGCCGCTCCCCGTGCCCGTCGCGCTGGCTGGGAACGTCCCGACGGCTGTCCCGACGGCCGTCGCGCCGGCTGTCCCGGCCGTCCGACCCGCCGGTCGCGCCGCGACCGGGAGCCCGTCGGGGCGCCCGGGAACGGTTCGGCGCGGCCGGCGGCGGGGGCAGCAGCGGCTGCCCGGGGACGTACTCCACCCGCGGCGCCGACGGGCCCACCAGCTCGGCGATGCGCGGGTCGTCCGCGGCCAGCGGCTCGACCCGGCTGGCCCCAGCCGTCCCGGTCGCCCCGCCCGAGGCGGCCGCCCCGCCCCCACTCGCCCGCAGCAGCGCGGTCACGGCCCGCCGCTCCTCCGGCACCGAGACGATCACCGTCGTCCCGCTGGCGCCGGCCCGAGCGGTCCGGCCGCAGCGGTGCTGGTGGGTCTTGGCGTCCAGCGCCGGCCCGGCGTGCACGACCAGGCTGACACCGTCGACGTGGATGCCGCGGGCAGCGACGTCGGTCGCCACGACGACCCGGGCCCCCTCGTCGCTGAACGCCTTCAGCGTGCGGGACCGGGCGCCCTGGCTCATCCCGCCGTGCAGCGGCAGCGCCGGCACCCCGGCCTGGGTGAGCTGCTTGGCCAGCCGCTCGACGCCGTGCTGGGTGTTGCCGAAGACCAGGGTGCGGCCCAGGCCACCGGCCAGCGCGGTGATGAGTCGGGTGCGTTCGCCCGCGTCGGCCGCCTCGAACGCGTGCCGGGCCAGCGCGATCTCGCCGCCGGCCTCGGGCTCGACGGCGACCAGCACCGGGTTCGGCAGGTACTCACGCACGAGGACCTCAACGTCCTTGTCGAGAGTCGCGCTGAACAGCAGGTGCTGCGCGCCCGGCCCGACCAGGTCGAGCAGGGTCCGGACCTGCGGCAGGAAGCCGAGGTCGCACATGTGGTCGGCCTCGTCCAGGACGACCGTCTCGATCGCGTCGAGGGTGAGGGCGCCCCGGTTGTAGAGGTCGGTGAGGCGGCCCGGCGTGGCGACGACGATGTCGGCGCCGCGCCGCAGCGCCTCGATCTGCTGGCTGATCGACACGCCGCCGTAGACCGTGGTGACCCGCAGCCGGACGGTCCGGCCGAGCGGGCCGAGCACGTCGCGGGCCTGCTGGGCCAGCTCGCGGGTGGGGACGAGGACGAGCCCGCGCGGGCGTCCCGGCTGCGTCCGGGTGTCGCCGGCGGCCAGGCGGGCCAGCATCGGCAGGCCGAAGCCGAGGGTCTTGCCCGAGCCGGTGCGGGCCCGGCCGAGCAGGTTCTCCCCGGCCAGGGCGTCCGGCAGTGCCTCCGCCTGGATCGCGAACGGGGTGGTGATGCCGCGGCGGGCCAGCTCGCTGACGAGCGTTGCCGGCAGGCCGGCGTCGGCGAACGACGCCACCGGCGGCCGCGGCTCGCGGGTCGGCGCGGTCAGTGTCCGCTCGGCCGGAGCCGGGCGGTTGCCCGCGCCCGAGCGGCCCGACTGGCTGGGGCCGCGTCGGGACGGCCGACCGTTGTTCGAGGGGCGCCCGCTCGCGGAACGGCCGCGGGAGGGCCGTCCGCCGGTGGGAACGGCCCGGTCGGCGCCGGACCGGGGGGTCCGCTCGCTTCGCTGGGCAGAGGTCTTCGGTTGTGTGCGCTGGGTGAGCAGAGTGGATCCATCCATAGTAGAAGAAAGGGGCCCACGCCCGGCTGGCGTACGGCTCCGGAGCCCGGGCTCCGGCCGTCGGCCTACGGTGCCCGCGCGGTCGCGGTCTGAGCCTGACCGGCCTGACCCACGACTTCTCTGTTCAAGTATTGCACGGCCGCGATGCTTCCCCGTCCGGACGCGGCCCGTCCGAAGGACGACTACCGGCCGCCGGGTGGCCCCGTCACCCTGGCCACCCGGCCGCCGGCGGCCCCGTCACCCTGGCCACCCGGCCGCCGGCGGCCCCGTCACCCTGGCCACCCGGCCGCCGGCGGCCCCGTCACCCTGGCCACCCGGCCGCCGGCGGCCCCGTCACCCGGCCGCCGGGTGGCCCGTCACCGGCGACGGGTCACCCGTGGGCCGGCGGCCCGACCGGCTCCCCGGCCATGGCGGCCGGCACCGGCACGACGACCCCGGGGGCCCGGGCCGGCCGCGGCCAGCGCAGCCGTCCGGTGATCCCCCAGCTGCCCAGTTCGGCCAGCCCGAGCAGGGCGAGGGCGACGATTCCATCCGCCCAGTAGTGATTCGCTGTGACAACCACGACAAGGGTGGTGACGATCGGATGGGCCAGAACGAGCCATCGCCACCGCGACCGGCTGACCCGGATCACCTCGACCGCGATCAGGCAGGCCCAGGCGACGTGGACCGAGGGCATCGCCGAGAGCTGCGCGGCCACGCCCTCGCCGAACGCCCCGTACACCGACTGGCCGAGCTGTAACGCCTCGTCCACGAACCCGACCGACGTCAGCATCCGCGGCGGCGCCACCGGCAGGAACACCTGGATGAGCAGGCACGAGCCGGTGAGCAGGACGATCGTGTTGCGGGCCGAGGCGTAGCGGTCGCGGTGGCGGACGAACAGCCACACCAGGAAGAGGTTCATCGCCGGGAAGTGCACCCAGCCGTAGAAGACGTTGGCCGCCCGCAGCCAGCCGGTGTGGCGCAGCACGAGATGCTCGAGGCTGAGCTCGCTCGGCAGGTGCAGCCACTGCTCGGCGTGCCAGATCCACAGGCCGTTCTCGATGCCGCCGTCGACCCGGGTGATGGCCAGGATCCGCACGATCTGCCACAGCCCGAACAGCGCGAGGATGATGCCTGCCTCGCGGGCGGCGGCGGCCAGCACGGCCACGATCCGGTTCGGCCGGGCGTGGTTGACCAGCGTGCCGACTAGCGAGAGAGCCAGCAGGACGCCCGCGCCGACGACCGCCTCCTCCCAGATCGGCATCGGCTGGCGCGCTCCCGTCGTCCGCGGTTGGCGAGGAGTTAACCTCCTTCGTCACGTTACGCCCGAGGGCCGTCGCCGGGCCGCCCCGTCGCGGGCCGTCCCGTCGCCGGGCCGCCCTGTCGCGGGCCGCCCTGTCGCGGGCCGCCCTGTCGTGGGCCGCCCTGTCGTGGGCCGCCCGACGAGCGCCGTCGCCACGCCGCGCCGACCAGCGCGCCGCCGGTCACGACCACGCCGAAGGCCATGAACCAGGACAGGATCACGAAGACCACGCCCATCGGCCCGTAGCTGGCGTAGTTGCTGACGATCGAGTCGGACACGAACAGCGCCATGAACACACCCATCCCGATCAGCGCGATCGCGGTCGCCACGGCACCCGGCCACAGGTCACGCCAGCTGACCCGGCCGGCCAGCAGCAGCCGGGGCGTCAGCCAGGCCCAGCAGACCAGCAACGGGAAGCTCAGCACACCGGTCACGGCGACGCCCGCCGCGCCGGGCGCGATCATGCCGGCCGCCGCCACCCCGGCGATGCCGGCCAGGAAGGTGCCCAGCCAGGCCGGCAGCCGCCAGGCCTGGCGGAGCCCGGCCCGGGTGGGCGGCAGATCCCACACCAGCTCGAGCGTCCGGCGCAGCGCAGCCGGCCAGGCGAAGGCGAACACGAAGGAGATTGCCAGCGACAGGCCGGTCGTCGCCCCGCCGCCGGCGGCCTCGGGCGGCAGCAGTGCCCGGATGGCGCGGAACGCATCCGGGCTGAGCGCCAGCCGGCGGGCGATGCCGGCGGCCACGCCGTGCTGGGCGCCGACCGGCAGGACGGCGGACAGGCTGACCAGGGCCGGGATGAGCAGGATCAGCGCGAGCGCCGAGGAGATCAGCGCCTGGTTGATCAGCTCGAGGTCGCGGAGCCGGCGCTGGAGGTCGCCGGCGAGGCCCGCTTCCAGCCCGGCTCGGACCCGCGTGTAGCGCTTGCGGGCGGCGGTGAACCGCCAGCCGGCCCGCTCCGGGGGCACGAGTCCCCGGGCCGGCTCAGCGCACTCCCGTGAGTGTGTGGCCGGGCTGGCTACGGCCGTTCGGCCCCCGCCGCCCGGCGGCCTCGTCGAGCCGCGCGTCGAGGTGCAGCGCCGCGTTGACGTGGGCCAGATGGGTGAACGCCTGCGGGAAGTTGCCCAGCTGCTCGCCGGTGAGCCCGATCTCCTCCGAGTACAGACCGAGGTGGTTGGCGTAGGTGCCCATCTTCTCGAAGATCAGCCGGGCCTCGCTCAGGCGTCCCGAGCGGGCCAGCGCATCGACGTACCAGAACGTGCACAGCGAGAACGTGCCCTCCGAGCCGCGCAGGCCGTCGGGGGATGCCTCCGGGTTGTACCGGTAGACCAGGCTGTCCGAGACGAGCTCGGCGTCCATCGCGTCGAGGGTCGAGCGCCACTGGGGGTCGTCCGGGGAGACCATCCCGACCTGGACGGTGCGCAGCAGCGCCGCGTCGAGGACGTCGGAGCCGTAGTGCTGGACGAACGCCTGCCGCTTGGCGTTCCAGCCGTCCTTCATGACCTGGGCGTACACCCGGTCACGCTCGATCCGCCAGCGCTCGGGGTGGCCGGGGCGGGAACGGCGGGTGGCCAGCCGGACGGCCCGGTCGAATGCCGTCCACGAGTTGACCCGACCGTAGACGAAGTTCTCCTGGCCGCCCCGGGTCTCCCAGATGCCGTCGTCGCGCTGGTCCCAGTGGTCGCACAGCCAGTCGAGCAGGTCGACCAGGCGCGTCCAGGCGGCGTGGCCGAGCTCGACGCCGGCCTGGTCGGCCAGGTCGATCGAGTCCAGCGCCTCGCCGTAGATGTCGAGCTGGAGCTGGTCGGCGGCGCCGTTGCCGATGCGGACCGGGCGGGAGCCGCGGTAGCCGGCCAGGTGGTCGAGGGTCTCCTCACGCAGGTCGGACGAGCCGTCCACCCGGTACATGATCTTCAGGGGGCCGGCGCCGTTCGGGGAGTCCGGGTCGTCGCCGGTGCCCTCCTGGACCCGGTCCGCCAGCCAGCCGACGAACGACCTCGCCTCCTCGACGTAGCCCAGGCCGAGCAGGGCGTAGACGGAGAACGAGGCGTCCCGGATCCAGGTGAAACGGTAGTCCCAGTTGCGCTCGCCGCCGACCTGCTCGGGCAGGCCGGCGGTCGGGGCCGCGACCAGCGCGCCGGACGGGGCGTAGGTCATGAGCTTCAGCGCCATGGCCGAGCGGCGGACCTGCTCGCCCCAGCGGCCGCGATAGGTGGACGCGTCCAGCCAGCCGCGCCAGAACGCGGCGGTCTCGTCGAGCAGGGTGAGGATCTCCTCGCGGGTGAGCCGGCGGGGGTGGGCCGGCTGGCCCGCCGGGGCGGCCTCGAGCATGATCGCGCCGATCTGGCCCTGGTGCAGGGTAGCGGCGCCGCGCACGCCGTCCCCCGCTGGGCCTTCTGGGCCCCGCGGGCCGTGGAACCGCTCGGCCTCCTCCCAGCCCAGCATGCGGGCCGGGTGCAGGGTGAGCGCGCCCACGCCGCCGTCGGCCTCGAAGACGGCGCCGTCGTCGGTCAGGTGCAGGGTGTGACCGGCCCGGCCGTAGTCGAAGCTCGGCTGGCACTCGAACGCGAAGTGCATCTCGCCGCGCACGACGCGCAGCAGCCGGACGATCCGGTGGGTATCACTGGGCCGGGACGGGTCGGCGACCGGCATGAAGTCGACCAGCTCGCCCACGCCGGCGTCGCTCATGAACCGGGTGATGAGAATGGCGCTGTCGGGAAAGTACAGCTGCCGGGTGACGTAACCGGGCTCAGCCGGCGCGATTGCGCAGCGGCCGCCCCGGCGGCGGTCGAGCAGCGACGCGAACAGGCTCGAGGAGTCGAACCGGGGCGAGCAGAACCAGTCGATCTCGCCGTCGGTTGTGACCAGCGCCGCCGTCTGGAGATCGCCGATGAGACCATGTTCGGATATCGGCGGATAGTCGCTGTCACCCGTCGTCCGGTAAGCCGTTGTCCCGTGTCCCATCGCCCCGTCCCCCTTTCGACCTGGAGGAAGTGTGCGGCGCCGTTCGGGGGGCGGCAAAGCGAATCGTCACGTTGGGTGAACCGCGGCGTGGCGAGCCGCGTTGCCCGCATCAACACTGGTGGGCATGCGGAGCGCTGGGACGGGGGACGGAACGCCGTCGGGGTCGCCCGCGGCCGGACGGATGGGCCTGGCGCCACACATGGGCCTGACGCCGGCGATGGTCGTCCCGCTGGCGCTGGCCCAGTTCGTCAGCACCTTCGCCGGGACGAGCATGAATGTCGCCGTCAGCGCGATCGCCGGCGATATCGGCACCGACGTCGCCGGTATCCAGACCGCCATCACCCTGTTCACCTTGACGATGGCGGCGCTGATGATTCCGGGCAGCAAGCTGACCGACATCTGGGGACGCCGGCGATGTTTCATCGCCGGCCTTCTCGTCTACGGCGTGGGCGCGATCCTGGCCGCCTGCGCCCAGGGGCTCGGCGCGCTCATCGTCGGCAACTCGATCCTCGAGGGCGTGGGCTCGGCGCTGATGATCCCGCCCGTCTACATTCTCATCACGGTCGGGTTCGCTGACCCCAGCGCCCGGGCCCGGTACTTCGGCGTAGTCAGCGGCGCGGGCGGCCTCGGGGCCTGCGCCGGGCCGCTGCTCGGCGGCCTGCTCACCAGCACGATCAGCTGGCGGGCGTCGTTCGTCGCGCAGATCGCGATGCTGGCCGTCACCGTCTGGCTGGCCCGGCGCATCGTCGAGCCGGCCCACGCCGCCGGGCCGCCGCCCCGGTTCGACGCCTTTGGTGCCGTCCTGTCGGCCGCCGGGATGTGCGCCGTCGTCCTCGGGGTGCTGGGGTCGTCGACCTACGGCTGGTTCACCGCCCGCACCGACCTGACCGTCGGCGGGACGGTGCTGGTCTCGGCCGGCTCCCTCTCGCCGGTCTGGTACTGCATCGGGGCCGGGTTGCTCATCCTCGTCGTCTTCGCCGTCGAGACGCGGCGGCTGGACGCGGCCGGGCGAGAGCCGCTGGTCCGCCCGGCCGCGCTGCGGGGTCGGACCGTCCAGGCCGGGCTGAGCACCCAGTTCGTCCAGTGGCTGGTCCTGCAGGGTTCGTTCTTCGTGACCTCGGTCTTCCTCCAGCGGGTCAGGGGCTACAACGCCATCCAGAGCGGGCTCATGCTGACGCCGGAGATCATCGGCGTCCTGGCCGCCTCGGCCGCCGCCGGTCGGCTGGCCCGCCGGCACGCGCAGCGCTCCCTGGTCATCGGCGGGTTCGCCCTGGCGGCGCTCGGCTGCGCGCTGCTGCTCGCCCTGGTCCGGGCGCACTCGGGGATCCCGAGTTTCTGGCCCGGGCTGCTGCTGGTCGGCACCGGGATGGGCGTGATGCTGACGTCGTCGGTCACCGTCGTGCAGTCGGCCGTCCCCGAGGCGCTTCAGGGCGACATCTCGGGCGTTTCGCGCAGCGTGTCGAACCTCGGCTCGTCGCTGGGGACGGCGCTGGTCGGCTCGGCGCTGGTCGCCGCCGCCCATCCCGGTGGGCGGCCGTTCGCGGCCTCGGCGGCGATGCTGCTGGTCATCACAATGATCGGGCTGGCGGTCGCGCTTGTCATCCCGCGGTCCGCGCGACCGCCAGCCGGCCAGAAGAGCTCTCAGGTGGGCAGGATCGGTTGATCGAAGATGGCGGTGGGCAGGGCCAGGGTCGCGCAGGCGTTGGGGACGTCCACGATGCCGCTGATGCGGCCCTCGATCGGGGCGGAGGAGAGCAGCAGGTAGGCCTGCTCGCCGGTGTAACCGAAGCGTTCCAGGTAGCGGATCGCGTTCAGGCAGGCGTTGCGGTAGGCGAGGTGGGCGTCCAGGTAGTGCTGGACGCCGTTGTCGTCGACCGAGATTCCCTCGAACGTCAGGTATTCCGAAAACCGCGGTTCGACCGGCCCCGGCAGGAAGATCGGGTTCACCATGCCATATTTGGCGACTCCGCCCGGGATGATCTCGACGTGCAGGTCGATGAACCCGGCCATCTCGATCGCGCCGCAGAAGCTGATCTCGCCGTCGCCCTGGGAGAAGTGCAGGTCGCCGACGGACAGGTTCGCCCCGTCGACGTAGACGGGAAAGTAGCAGCGGCTGCCCCGGGAGAGGTTCTTGATGTCGCAGTTGCCGCCATGTTCCCGGGGCGGGACGGTCCGGGCGCCCTCGCGGGCGACCCGGTCGAACGCGGCGCCCGGCGCGAGCGCGCCGAGCAGCGCGTTGTGGGGCTCGGGCGGGTTGGCCAGTGCCGGGACACGGGTCGGGTCGGTGGCGATCAGCGCCGCCTCGCGGGCGTTCCAGCGGTCGAGCAGGTCGGCCGAGGGGGCGCAGCCGATCAGGCCGGGATGGGACAGGCCGGCGAACCGGACCCCGGGGATGTGGCGGGAGGTCGCGTAGATGCCGTCCAGGTCCCAGATGGCCTTGGCCGCGTCCGGGTAGTAGTCGGTCAGGAAACCGCCGCCGTTGGTCCGGTCGAAGATCCCGGTGAAACCCCATTCGTTACCGGGCAGGGGGCCGAGGTCGAGAATGTCGACGACCAACAGGTCGCCGGGTTTCGCCCCCTCGACCCGGACCGGTCCGGACAGGACGTGGACCACGGACAGGTCGACGTCGCGGACGTCGGACGGGTCGTCGTCGTTCGCGATCTGGCCGTCGGTCCAGTCGAGGCATTCCATTCGGAAGCTCGAGCCCGGTTTGACGGTGACCGCCGGCGGGACCTCCGGGTGCCAGCGGTTGTGGCCGGGCAGCGGCTGCTGGTCGCGCGACTTCCCGATTGTGACCGGGTACAGCAGTTCGGGCATCTTTTCTCCCGTCCTATTCGGCCGGCGCCGGGGCCGTGGCGGACTCGCCCTCGCTGGCGTTGGTCTGGGTCGGTATGGCGCTGATCGGGACGAACGCCGTCTCCGACTTCTTGCACATGTCGTGGCAGGCTGAGTCGAGGCTGCAGCACAGCGAGCAGATCGGGCCGTCGTGGAACGGGCAGGCGGCCATGTCGGGACGCTCGAAGACGCCCTGGCAGACGGTGCAGGTCATCTCCGTGCTGGACATCACGCCGTCGACGGCCAGCGGTTCGGCCAGGTCGTCCAGGCGGGCGATGTAGTACTTGCCCTTCGTAGCGATGGCGAACACCGGCGAGAGGACGAACGCGATGCCGATCGCGATGAACGGCGAGTAGGCGGCGGCCGTGTCGCCGAAGTGGTGGTAGAAGGCGAGGATCGAGACCAGCGACGCGATCGCCATCGAGCCGAAGCCGACCGGGTTGAAGTTGTACAGGTGCGCTCGTTTGAACTCGATGTAGCTCGGGCTGATCCCCAGCGGCTTGTTGATGACGAGGTCGGCCACGACCGCGCCTATCCAGGCGATGGCGACGTTCGAATAGAAACCGAGCACCGTGTTCAGGAAGCCGAACACGCCGGCCTCCATCAGCGTCAGCGAGATGCCGACGTTCAGGAAGATCCAGACGACCCGGCCGGGATGCCAGTGCAGCGTCCGGGAGAAGAAGTTCGACCAGGACAGCGAGCCGGAATAGGCGTTCGTCACGTTGATCTTGATCTGGGACAGGACGACGAAGAACACCGCCACCGCGAGAACCAGGCCGCCGCTGCCGCCGGGCAGGAACGTGTCGAACCCGCCGATGTACTGCTCGATCGGCTCGGTCGCCTTGCTGGGGCCGACGGCGGTGAACACGTAGAAGGCCAGGAAGGCGCCGCCGAGCTGCTTGAGCGCCCCGAGCACGACCCAGCCCGGGCCGGCGGTCATCACGGCCGTCCACCACGACCGCGAGTTCGCCGTCGTCTTCTCCGGCATGAACCGCAGGTAGTCGACCTGCTCGCCGATCTGGGCGATGAGGGAGAGCGCGACCCCGGCGCCGGCGCCCATCTGCAGCGCGTCGAACGACGAACTGTGGTTGTTGCCGCCGAAGTGGGTGAAGTGGCTGAACGAGCCGGGGTCGGTCGCCAGGACGCCGATGAACGGCGCGACCATGAGGACGAGCCAGATCGGCTGGGTCCAGACCTGGAGCCTGGACAGCGCCGTCATCCCGAACACGACCAGCGGGATGATGACGAGGGAGGCGATCAGGTAACCGGCGGCGAGTGGTATGTGCAGGCCCTTGTCGAAGGCCTGGGCCATGATCGAGCCTTCGAGGGCGAAGAAGATGAACGTGAAGCTCGCGTAGATCAGAGACGTGATCGTCGAGCCCAGATAGCCGAATCCGGCGCCCCGGGTCAGCAGGTCCATGTCGATCGAGTACTTCGACGAGTAGTACGCGATCGGAATGCCGGTGAGGAAGATGACGACCGCGGCCAGGAGGATAGCCGTCCAGGCGCTGCTGAAGCCGTGGGTCACGGCAATGGACGCGCCGATGGCGAAGTCGGCCAGATAGGCTATGCCGCCGAGCGCGCTGCTGGCCACGACATAGGACGACCATGTGCGGAATGACTTGGGGGCGTACCGTAGGGAGTAGTCCTCGTATGTCGGGTTGTCGACGAGTGGATTGTAGGAGCGTTTCGGCGACCCGTCGTCCGTGGTTGTGGCGGGGGCGGCTGACATCGGCTCTCCAGATGGGAGTGGAAGCGGCGGTGTCGGCGGACGTCGTCGTCTGCATGGCCCTAGCCGATACCGGGGTGTCGGCGACGGGCCGATATTGAGGAATTCGTATCCTCGAGGGCGCGGCGCGAGTGGCACGGCGCGTGGCGCGGGTGGCGAGCTGCGTGGCGGGGTATGGACAGGGTCGGGGGAGGCTGTTTCCCCCGCGTTTCCCGCCCTGTAAGTCGCGGTAACGGATCATGTCCGTTCATTGCTTATTTTGCCTGCTCGGTCGATGTCGGGGGCGGTGACACCGATGGCCGACGACCACAGCCAGACAGGCTTGGGGTCGCGGCCGCCGGGCAGGTGGTCGACCCGCGGGCGGATGAGGGTGTCCTCGATGGTCGGCAGGTCAGCCGGATGACGTCGTAGCCGGCGTCCATGACGATCAGGATGTTCAGGTCTCCGCCGACCGGGTTTCACCCAGCGTGACAACCGGCGGTTAAACGACAAGCTAAGGCTGGCCATAGAAATCGCCGGGCTCACTCAGGGCGACCTCGGCCAGGTCGAGGCCGCGCTGGATGCGGCGACGGCTGGCGTCGCCTATCGCCCCGGCGGTGTGCAGCCGGCTCAGCTCCGCGCTCTGCGCGAGGAGAACGTCCCGCCGCAGGCCGCGTTCGATCTCGACCATCGGGTGAGCGTGGCGATCCGGCCCGGCTGGCCCGGTCGCCCCGGGCGGCGCGGTCGCCGGCTGTTGGGCCCGCCGGGCCAGCTCTTCGCGTAGCCGTCCCACGACCGGGGCGGGTACGTCGTCCGCGTCGAGCCCCTCGAGGTAGGCCAGGCCGGCCCGGGCGATCGCGCGCCGGGCGAGCGCCTCCTCGTCGGCGCTCGTCGCCGGCGTGACCGCCACCCCGAGCCGGCGGACCAGCGGGGCGAGCGTGAAGCCCTGCCCGGTCAGGGTGACGACGATGACGGCCGCCGTGAGCAGCAGGACCACGCCCCGGCCAGCCAGCGGCTGCCCCGAGTCGGCGCTCAGCGGGATCGACAGCGCGGCGGCCAGCGGCAGTACGCCCCGCGCGCCGGCCCAGGTCGCCACGGCCGCCAGCCGCCACGAGGCCGGCCCCGCGTCGGGCTCGCTCCGGCGGATCGCCTCGGGCTCGGTCTGATCGGGGTCGGTCTGATGGGTCGCCCTGGGCTGGGACCGGCGCTCCGCGGCCGGCGCGGTTGGCGCGGCCGGCGCGGTTGGCGCGGCCGGCGCGGCCGGCTCGGCCAGCGCGGCCGGCTCGGCCAGCGCGGCCGGCTCGGCCTGGCGGGCGCCGCGGCGCCGCTCGACCAGCGCGGCCAGCGGGAACACCCACAGCGCCCGGACGGCCAGCAGCGTCGCGGCGAGGGCCAGCGCCGCCGCCGGCCAGGCGGCATCCCGGGCGTTGAGGTCCCGTACGAGCGTGGGCAGCTCCAGCCCGATCAGCGCGAACACCGCTGACTCCAGCAGAAAGACGACCGTCCCGTAGACCGCTTCAAGCCGTAGCCGTCCGCCGGCCGAGGTGATGTGCTCGCCCCGGGCACCGAGCACGATCGCGGCGGCGACGACCGCCGCCACTCCCGAGGTGTGCAGTCGCTCAGCCAGCACGAAGCAGGCATACGGCGTGATCAGTGCGATCACCGTCTCCAGGACCGGGTCGTCGGTGCGCCGCCGAACCGGGACGAGCACCGCCCCGGCGACGGCGCCGAGAGCCGCCCCGCCCAGCCCGAGCCGGGCGAACGCGCCCAGCACATCTCCCCATGACAAGGCAGAACCCCACGCGAACGGCTCGGTGCCGAGCGCAACGCCGAGCGTCACCCGGAACAGGACCAGGCTCGTCGCGTCGTTGACCAGGGACTCCGCCGACACCAGGGCGCCCAGCCGGGGCGGCAGGGCCAGCTGGCGGCCGAGCGCCGCCGCCGCGACCGGATCCGTGCTGGCCAGGATCGCCCCCAGCACGACCGCCATCGCCGCCGTCAGCGGCGTGATGACCGCCGCCACCGCCGCGACCGCCGCCGCCGAGGCCACCACCAGGCCGATCGCCAGCACCGACACCGGCCGCCACACGGCGCGCAGCTCCCGCCAGGACAACTCGTGCGCTGCCGCGTAGATCAGCGGTGGGAGCACGACGAAGCTCACCGCGTCGGGGGCGGGACGGGCGGCAGGCACACCCGGGATCAGTCCCACCAGTACGCCCGCAACGACCAGCAGGGAAGGCGGCGGCACCGACAGCCGTCGGGCGAACGCCGCCACGACCGCGCCCAGCACGACGAGCGCGAACACGATCTCCACCGCGGGACGCCCTCCGCCCTGTGCCGGACCAGACATGCCTGTGCCTGTGCCGACCAGACTTCCCGGCGCCCCAGGCCAGCCTAGCTGGCGCCGGCCTGGGGACCTCCCGCGGCTGGCCTCGTCGGCCTCCCGCGGCGCGGGGCCGGCTCTCAGCGCCCGGGCGGTCCAGGCTCGTCCGGCCACGACGGCGCGTCCGGGCCAGACGCTTCGCCGGCCCTCGCCGTCGGGCGCTCGGGTGTGCGTCGGCCCCGGCGGTGGATGCCGCCGGTCCGCCAACCGCCGAGCGGGCCCGCCTGGCGCGTGCCGCCGGTCCGCGCGTCGCCGACCCCGACGTCGGCGGGCCGGCCGTCGCTGCTCCTCGCGCCAGCTGCCCGGCCGTCGACGGGCCGCGTGTCGTCCCGTCGGGCCGCGGCGGCCCGCGCGTCGCGCACTCCGACCACGCTGAGGCGGCCCAGGGCCGTCGCGCCCAGAAAGAGGATCACCGTGCCGAGTCCGTAGAACGAGCCGATCCACTCGGCGGCGGCAAGTTTCGGACCGCCCATCGGCGTACCGAGGCTGCCCGGGTTCCACAGCGCCGCGATCTGGGGACCGATGATGAACCAGGCGCCGGCCGCGCAGGCCAGCCAGCCACCGGCCAGGGCCACGACCCGGGTTGTGCTCAGCGCCAGCAGCAGGCCGCCGACCACCGCCGCGATGCCTGGCAGGACCTGAAGCCAGAACCGGGCCGCGTGCCAGGTCCAGGTCTCGTTCGCGCCGAAGCCGTAGCCGAAGTACTGGCCGACAAACGGGATGAGCGATCCCCACAGGCCCAGGACGACCAGGAGCGTTCCGGCTGTGGCGCCCCGGCTGCGCGGCACGTGCCAGCGGGCGCCGCCCGCGCGCCGCCGTCCCCTAGCCTCCCCTGTTCCGGTTGCCCCGGCTGTTCTGGTTGCGTTCGCTGTTCCAGCCGCGGTTTCGGCTGTTCCGTCGGCCGGCGCCCCCGCCGAGGCGCTGGCCGCGGGCTCCGCCGGGTCTGCTCCGTCGGGGTAACCAGCGATGTGCGCCCGCCGTCTCCTCGAGCTCATAGCGGCCTCCTGATGGCTGCCGATGGCCGTCTGACCTGCATCCTGACCGGTATCCATGCTCCGCCAACCCGGCCTGGCCGGCATGTCAGGGCCGGCCGGACAGTCTGGCCGCGTCCGCCCGCGCGCACCGTTTCGTCGCGCCGGGCTGGTTACCCTGGGGACCGTGGTGCCAGCAGGTGCCATACCGACCGTGAGGGCCCGGCGCGGTGCCGACCGGGCAGTCCGATCGACAAGGGGTGGAGCCGGATGACGACGTCGACGCAGGCCAGGGGAGCGCTCGCGGGGGTGGATCCCGAGATCGCCGCTCTGGTGGACGACGAGGAGCTGCTGCAGCGCCGGACCCTCCGCCTGATCCCGTCGGAGAACTACGTCTCGAAGGCCGTGCTCGAGGCGACCGGCACCGTACTGACCAACAAGTACTCCGAGGGCTACTCCGGTCGCCGCTACTACGAGGGCCAGCAGGTCATCGACCCGCTGGAGACCCTGGCGATCGAGCGGGCCAAGGCGCTGTTCGGGGTCGATCACGCCAACGTGCAGCCGTACTCGGGCTCGCCGGCCAATCTGGCTGTCTACCTGGCCTTTCTGACGCCAGGTGACACCGTGCTCACCCAGGAGCTCTCGGCTGGCGGGCACCTGACCCACGGCTCACCGGTGTCGGTCACCGGCAAGTGGTTCCGGCCGGTCCACTACGGTGTACGGCGGGAGACAGGGCGCGTCGATCTCGACGACGTCCGCGCGCTGGCCCTGGAGCACCGGCCCAAGCTGATCATCTGTGGCGGAACGGCGATCCCGCGCGAGATCGACTTCGCCGGCTTCGCTGTCATCGCCCGCGAGATCGGGGCGATCCTGCTGGCCGACGTGGCCCACATCGCCGGGTTGATCGCCGGCGGGGCGCACCCCTCGCCGGTCGGCCACGCCGACGTCATCTCGACCACGACGCACAAGACGTTGCGCGGCCCGCGCGGCGCGATGCTGATGAGCACGGCCGAGCACGCGAAGGCAATCGACCGGGCCGTGTTCCCCGGCCTGCAGGGCGGCCCGCACAACCACACCACGGCCGGCATCGCGGTCGCGCTCAGGGAGGCGGCGCAGCCGTCCTTCCGGGACTACGCCGCGCAGATCGTGACCAACGCCAAGGCACTGGCCGACGCCCTGCTGGCCCGCGGCTTCGACCTGGTCTCCGGCGGGACGGACAACCACCTCGTCCTGGTCGACCTGACCAACAAGGGGATCGGTGGCAAGCCGGCGGCCAAGGCCCTCGACCGGGCCGGCATCGTCTGCAACTACAACACGGTCCCGTTCGACCCACGCAAGCCGCTCGACCCGTCCGGCATCCGCCTGGGCACCCCGGCCGTCACCAGCCGCGGCCTGGGCCCGGCCGAGATGGAGCTGATCGCCGACTGGATCGACCGCGCGGTCACCGCCGCGAAGGTCGGGGACGAGGAGACGATCACGAAGATCGCGGCCGAGGTCGAGGACCTCGGCCTGCGCATCCCAGCGCCGGGCATCACCGTCTGAGCCGTTTCCGCGGGTGAGCCGTTTCCGCCCGTCCGCCTCCCGCTTCCGCCCCGGCTGGAGCTGGAGGCGGACGCCACGGTGTCAGGCGATGAGCCGGAGGGAGAGGTTCCAGAGGCGTTCGGCGTTGGCTGGGTCGAGCGCGTAGGGGGCGACGCCGCCGATGCCGGCTTCGCCGCGGCGGCTGATGGTGGGTGCCTGGTTGCAGTCTTCGAAGTAGCGGCCGCCGATCCCGTCGAGGAGCGGGGAGGTGGCCAGCAGGACCGAGGTGGCCGCGCCCTGCTCGATGGTCTTGAGCGCGCTGCCGGCCCGGCGGAATCGCTCGTCGGCCTCGGTGATGTAGTCCGGGCCGAGGTGGCGTTGCAGGTTGGTGGCGATGCCTCCGGGCATGAGCGCGTTGGCGGTGATCCCGTCGGTGGCCCAGCGTCGGGTGGCCTCGACGGCGAACAGGATGTTCGCGGTCTTGGACTGTCCGTAGGCGCCGAACGGATCGTAGGGGCGGAACGCGTAGTGAAGATCGTCGAAGACCACGGGTGAGTTCTGGTGGCCGGACGAGCTGACGGCGACGATCCGGGCTGAGCCGGGCGCAGCCAGCGCGTCGCGCAGGGCGAGCGCGAGCGCGAAGTGGCCGAGGTGGTTGGTTGCGAACTGGGTCTCGTGGCCGCGGTCGGTCAGGGTGAGCGTCGGGACGGCCATGACGCCGGCGTTGGTGACGAGGATGTCGAGCGGCCCGTTCCAGGCGGCGGCGAACGCGCGGACGTTGCCCAGGTCGGCCAGGTCGAGCGGGGCGACCGTGACCGCCACCGGGCGGCTTCGCGAGCCGGGAGTCGAGCGAATGTCGGCGGCGACGCGCTCGCCGGCCGCCGGGTTCCGGACGGCCAGGGTCACGGCGGCGCCGGCCGTGGCCAGGGCTCGGGCGGTCTCGACGCCGATGCCGGACGCGCCGCCGGTGACGATCGCGCGCCGGCCGGACAGGTCGATGCCGGCGACGACCTCGGCGGCGGTCGACGCGAACCCGAACGGAGTACTGATCAGTCGCGTGTCAGATGACGACATGTGACGCGTCAGCTTCGGTGAGCGCCGGCATATTCCGTGGACGGGTTCGCCGCCGCCCGCGACCATGGCGACGTGCCCGTTCACGAACCGTCGTCGCTGCCCGCGTCGTCGCTGCCGGTCTCGTCGCCGCTCGGCCACCTTCAGCCGACCCGCGCCCGCGAGCGCTACGTCGAGGAGCGGGCCGTCGCGTACGCCGTACTCGATGAGGCGCTGTTCTGCCACGTCGGGTTCGTCGTCGACGGCCGCCCGAACGTCATCCCCACGCTGCACGCCCGCGTCGGCGACGTGCTGTGCCTGCACGGGTCCAGCGCGGCCCGGCTGCTGCGTACGGCCCGCCCGGCGCCGGTCCCGGTGTGCGTGACAGTTTCGCTGCTGGACGGTGTCGTGTTCGCCCGTTCCGCCTTCCACCATTCCCTGAACTTCCGCTCTGTGGTCGTCCAGGGCGAGGCCAACCTGGTCGAGGACCGTGACGAGAAGATCCGGCTGCTGGCGGCGTTGGTCGACCAGGTCGGGCAGGATCGCTCGGCTCAGTGCCGGCCGCCGTCCGAGAAGGAACTGGCGGCCACGTCTGTCCTGGTCATCGACCTGGCCGACCCGGCGACCGGCGTCGCGACGAAGCGGCGGACCGGGCCGCCCGCCGACGACGAGGCCGACCTGGGGCTGGACTACTGGGCCGGGGTCGTTCCGGTCGCGTTGCGGGCCGGGACGCCTGAGCCCGACTCCGCCGGCCCCATCCCTCCGGGTCTGCTGCCAACGCTGGATGCCTGAACCGGCTGGCGTTCCGCCAACCGGGCGTCCACGTCGGCCGCCCCACCGGTGATCAGCGCGAACGCGCCCAGGACGGCCACGACGAAGCCAGCGACGGCCAGCGGCGCCAGCCCCGCCCGCGCCCCGTCCCCGAGCAGGAGGGCGCCGGCCAGGGCTGGCAGCAGCGTCTCCCCGGCGCACTGTCCGGCCATCGCCGTCGTGACCGCCCCGCGCTGCAGGGCGGCGGCGAACAGGGTCAGACCCAGCCCGCCGTAGGCCAGGAGCGCCCACGCCGCCGGATCGGTCAGCGCGTCTGCCCACGGCTTCGCCTCGACCAGCCGCGCGCACAACGCTGTCCCGCCGAATGCCAGGCCGGAGAGCAGCCCGAGCAGGGCGCCGGTCCGGCGCCCTGCCTGTCCGTGCGCTTCACCGCCCGCTTGGCCGGGCTCCTGATCGTGCCTCTGATCCTGCGTCTGATCGTGCGCCTGGCCGCGCCCGGCGCGCAGCGCGGGTCCGATCAGCGCCGCGACGACCAGGCCACCGGCCGCGACTCCCCAGGAGACGGCGCCGGAGGCCGCTTCGGCCCGTCCCGGCCGCGCGGTCAGAGCCAGCAGCACCATCCCGGCGCCGAGCGCGGCCAGGGCGGCTACCTCCCGCCGCGGCAACCGGGCTCCGAGCGTGGCCACAGCCAGCACGGCCGTCACCCCGACCGAGCCGCTCAGGATGGCCTGGACGGCGAACAGCGGCAGCCCGCGCAGGGCGAGCAGCGAGAGCAGCCACCCGAGCAGGTCCAGCGTCAGCCCGGCCAGGTAGGGCAGCTGGACGGCCACGCGGGCCAGCGCCGACGGGTTGAGCGCACCGGCCGCGTCGCCGCCGCTCGACGCCGCCCGGGCCGCGCCGACCGACTGGAGTACCGCGCCGGCTCCGTAACACAACGCACAGGCGAAGGCGGCCAGAGCTGCGAGCAACACAGCGGCGACGGTACGCCGCCACTGTCGGCCTGACCGCCGGTGGTCAGGCGACGAGCCGGAGGGAGAGCTCCCACAGGCGTTCGGCGTTGGCCGTGTCCAGCGCGTACGGCGCGACTCCTCCGGGCCCGGCCTCGCCGCGCCGGCTGATGGTGGGCGCCTGGTTGCAGTCTTCGAAGTAGCGGCCGCCGACGCCGTTGAGGAGCGGTGAGGTGGCCAGGAGGACGGAGGTGGCCGCGCCCTGCTCGACGGTCTTGATGGCGCTGCCGGCGCGGCGAGCGCGCTCCATCACGCCCGGCTCGAGATGGCGTTGCAGGTTGGTGGCGATGCCGCCGGGCATCAGCGCGTTGGCGGTGATTCCGTCGCGGGCCCAGCGTCGGGTGGCTTCGACGGCGAACAGGATGTTGGCGGTCTTGGACTGCCCGTAGGCCCCGAACGGGTCATAGGCGCGGAACGCGTAGTGAAGATCGTCGAAGATCACCGGTGAGTCCAGATGGCGACTCGAGCTGACCGCGATGATCCGGGCCGAGCCGGCGGCCGCCAGTGCGTCGCGCAGGCCGAGGGCGAGCGCGAAGTGCCCGAGGTGGTTGGTCGCGAACTGGATCTCGTGGCCTTGGTCAGTGCGGGTCAGCTCCGGGACGGCCATGATGCCGGCGTTGTTGACGAGGATGTCGAGCGGCCCGTCCCAGGCGGCGGCGAACGCCCGGACGCTGCCCAGGTCCGTCAGCTCGAGCGGCGCGACCGAGACCGCGCGGCTTCCCGGGGCCGAGCGGATGCCGGCGGCGACCCGTTCGCCGGTCGCCGTGTCCCGCACGGCCAGGGTGACGGCGGCGCCGGCCGTGGCCAGGGCTCGGGCCGTCTCGACGCCGATGCCGGAGGCGCCGCCGGTGACGACTGCGCGCCGGCCGGACAGGTCGATGCCGGCGACGACCTCGGCGGCGGTCGACGCGTACCCGAACGGTGTCGTGATCAGCTCAGCGCCGCGTGTTGGCATATGTCCATTCTGTTAGGGCCGACCCTGCTCGGCGCCGCGATGAACGGAGGGCGAAAACCCGGCTGGCGGCGGGGAAAACCGCCTCCGGCCGGCGCGCTGGCCGGAGGGGTCCATGCCATCCTGGACGGCGGGAGCCGCGCGGGGAACGACGGGCGCGGCGCGTCGGGGGAGCAGGTGACCGGGGTGGTTCGGTGACGGATGGGAGTGTCAGATTGCCGACATCGTGGACGGCGGTCGTCTGCGCGACTATCCAGGAGCCCTCGTGACAGCGACCGAGCGGGACGTGCTGAAAGCTCTGGGTAGTCGGTGGAACCTGGTCATTCCCTCCTGGGCCGGCGGTCATCAGTCCGTTCCGCCACGCGCCCCGGGTGTTGTGTGACTATTGTTCAATCTTCGTCAGCCGTGCTGAGCCAGGGCCGCGGCGCACGCGACGGCGACCGCGACGACCGTTTCAGCGGGGGGCTCACATCCAACCCCCGCCTCCCGCGGGGAAGTATCTACGGCATGCAGGGGACGACGCCGGCGCCGCGCGCCGAAACGGTGGTGGACGACAGCGAGCCCGACATCCCCCGGACGTTGGTCGTCGCGAACAAGTTCGCGCCGTCGATCGGGGGCATCCAGACCTTCGCTCGCTTCCTGGCCGCCGAGCTGCCGCCCGACCGGCTGGTCATCGTCGCGCCGCCCGGGAAGGCCGGCCCGGCGGCGGACGTCGACGCGGACAAGCAGTTGCCGTTTCCGGTCATCCGGGACGCGCGGATCTCCCCGCGCCACCCGGCGGTCGGCCGCGCGCTGACGTCGCTGGCCCGCTCCGAGGGCGCCCTCGCGGCCTGGTTCCCGGAGGGAACGCCACTGGGGGTGATGGCGCCCGCGCTGCGCCGGGGCGGCGTCGAGCAGGTTGTCTCATCCACCCACGGCCACGAGGTCGGCTGGTCCTACATCCCTGGCGGCGGCCGGCTCGTCCGCACGGTCGCCCGCCGCTGCGACGTGATGACCTACCTGACTGACGTCACCCTGCGTCGCCTGCGGGCAGTCGTCCCGGCCGACACCCGGATGGAGCGACTGACCGGCGGCGTCGATCCCACCCGGTTCCACCCCGACGCCGGCGGTGACGCCATCCGGCGCCGGCTCGGGCTCGTCGACCGGCTGGTGGTGACCTGCGTCGCGCGGCTGGTCACCCGCAAGGGCCAGGACGTCCTGATCAAGGGGTGGCCGACCGTGCAGCGCCACCACCCCGACGCCGTGCTGATGCTGGTCGGGGCGGGCCCGGCGCTCGGGCGGCTGCGCCGCCTGGCTGGACAGGTAGGCGTCGAGTCGTCCGTCGTGTTCGCGGGCCGGATCCCCGACGAGGAACTACCGGCCTACCTGGCCGCCTCCGACGTGTTCGCGATGCCGTCCCGGGCCCGGCTGCACGGCCTGGAGATCGAGGGTCTCGGGCTGTCGGCCCTGGAGGCATCGGCCACCGGCCTGCCGGTCATTACGGGCGCCGCCGGCGGCGCCCCCGAAGTGGTGGTTGCGGGACGGACCGGGCTGGTGGTCGACGGTGCCGACCATAATGCCGTGGCGGAGTCCGTCGTCGGGTTGTTGGATGACGCGGAGCTTCGGGCCGCGATGGGTATGGCCGGACGAGAGTGGATGTGCGAGCGTTGGACCTGGGCACACCTGAGTCGGCGACTGGCTCGGCTCCTGGCGGGTCAGTCACTGTCCAACCAACCGGCGCCGGATTCGTCCCCGGCCGGCGCGCCGCGGCACCGACCGGTAGCGGCCACCGCCGCCCCGGACCACCGATCCATCGAGACCGGCGAGGCCCCGCTGTGAACCGACCGGCTCCCTACCCGTGGTCGACCGCGTCGGCGGTGGCTGAGCGCGATCCAGAGCCCGCGGCCCAGTCCGTCGCGGCGGCTGTCCCGCTGCCGGTCGCGGCCGAGATGGCCAGCGCGGCCGGGGAGACCACTCCGGCCGTGCTCACGGCCGTGGCCGACCCGGCCACGGCCGCTGAATCGGTGTCCGACCCGGAGCCGGAGCAAGGGTCGGAGTCTGAGCCAGACCTGGAGCCGGAGCCGGCGCGTGGCCACCGACGGTTCCCGGTCTCGATGGTGCTCGCCGTCATCGCGCCGGTGGCGGCGGCCGGTTGGCTGGTCGCGCACTGGTCGGCTGTCTCGAGCGGCGTGCACGCGCTGCGCGAGGCGAGCCCGATCTGGCTGCTCGCCGCCGGCTGCGCGGCCGGGCTGACCTGGGTGGCTGGCGCGGTCAGCCAGCAGGGTTCGGTCACCCGGCGGCTGCCCACCGGGGTCCTGCTGGCCGTGCAGGTCGCCGGCAGCTTTGCCAACCACGTCCTGCCGGCCGGTGTCGGGGTGAGCGCCGTGCAGACCCGCTTTTTGCGCCGGCACGGCCTGGACTTGCCCGACGCGCTGGGCGCCGTGGCGCTGAACACGACGGCCGGCGTGCTGGCCCATCTGGCCGCCCTGGCTCTGCTGCTGAGCTTCGGGCGCGCGCCGATGCCATCGGTCGGGTTCGGGCAGCGGCTGCCCTGGATCATCGTCGCGGCCGTGTTGATCCTGGCGGCGGCGCTGGCGGTCCCGGCGTCCCGCCGGGCGGTGCGGACCTTCCTCGTCCGAGCCCGCGAACAGGTCGGGGCGCTGCGCAAGGTGCTGGTCCGCCCGGCCCGGGCGGTGATGCTCTGGGGTGGTTCGATCGCGGTGCCGACGCTGCACGCGCTTACGCTGGCCGCCGTCGCCCGCGCCCTGCACATGTCGCTGAGTACCAGCGAGGTCTTCGTCATCTACTTCGCGGCCAGCGCGGTCGCGGCGATCATCCCGTCGCCCGGGGGCTTCGGGTCGCTGGACGCGGCGCTGACACTCGCGTTGGCCAGCGCCGGCGTGTCCACCGCGGCCGCGCTGGCGGCGGTGCTCGGCTACCGGCTGATCACCACCTGGCTGCCGCTGGCCCCCTCGGCCTGCCTCCTGGCCGCGCTGCTGCGCCGCCGCCTGCTCTGAGCTGCGTCTTCCAAACCCCCTGTTTGGGCCACCTGTTCTGGTTGGCCGGTTGTGGGCCGCCCGCCCTGGCTCGACGCCCCGAGCCCCCCGCTCCGCGACCGGCCCCGCTCGGTGACTGTCCACCGTGTCGGGGACCGCCCACCGTCGGCGAGAACGCATCGTGGCCCGCCGTGGCACGGTGGGAATGAGCTGCTGGTTCAGCGTGTCGGCTGTCCGTCACCACGGGTCTGGCCGGTTCGCGTGGTGCTGTCATGGATCCGGACCCCTGGCATGGACCGGGGGTTTGGCCCGAGGTTGGTACCCCCACTACCGTATGGGTACTTCTGAGCGCGGTCGGGGGCACGGATGGCATACCAGGTCGGTATTGATCTTGGCGCGGAGAACGCCGTCGTCAGCGTCATCGAGAGCGGCTGGCCGGAGGTCGTGGCCCTCGGAGGGGCGCCGTCGGTCCCTCCGGCGCTGCACTTCGGGACGGATGGGCAGACGCGGGCCGGGCGGGCTGCGCTGCGCCGCGGCGCGAGCGAGCCGGACGGGTTAGCCCAGGACTTCATCGCGGCGCTGGGTGACGGAACCCCGGTACTGGTCGGGGGGACGGCCCACACCGCCGAGAGCATGTTGGCCCGTTTCCTGAGCTGGGTCATCAGCGCGACGGCAAAGACGCGCGGCGCCCAGCCGGACCGGGTTGTCGTAGCCCACCCGACGTCGTGGCCGGCCCGACGCCGGGAGGCGTTGGCCGACGCATGCGCTCGGGTCGAGGCAGTCGATGTCCCCATCGTCACGGCCACGGCGGCGGGCGCCACGGCCGCGCTGCTGACCCGCCAGGGCCGCTCACGTCCCGGGGAGTACCTCGGAGTATACGACCTTGGTCCGCGGGCGTTCGAGGCATTCGTCCTGGCGGCTATGCCCGGCGGGTTCAAGGTCGCCGGGACCGCCGCCGGCCTCAGCGTGGCCGGGACCGCGCTGTTCGACCGGATCATGTTCGCGCACGTGCTGCGCTCGGCCGGGCTCGAGACGAGCGGCCTGAGTCGGCCGGGCGGAGGCGCCGCCGATCCCACCGCCACGCCGGAGGGACGGCGGCTGCTGGCCGAGTGCGGCCACGCGGTGGACGCGCTTGTCGAGGAGGACAGCGTCGCCGTCGCCGTCCCGGCCGCCCTGGTCGGCGGACCGGGGCGGACGGTTACCGTCAGCCGGACCGAGTTCCAGGCCCTGCTCGCGCCAACCATCGAGGACACCGTACGGGCGACCGAACGGTCCATCCGCTCGGTGCCGGCCGAGCCTGGCGACCTGAACGTGCTGATCGTGCGCGGCGCCGGCGGCCGGGCGGCGCTGGTCACGCCCCGACTGACCGAAGCCTTTCCGGGCGTTGCCCGGCAGGAGATCCGGCCCGAGTCGGACGTGGCGATGGGCGCCGCGATCCTGGCCTCCGACGCTGTCCGGTCCGAGTCGTCGCGGGCGCAGACCGTCCTCATCGGCCGACCCTCGCTCGATCCGCCACCGTCGGTGCCGCCGGGCCGACCGTCGTGGCCGCCGGCCGCGGCAGCGGCGTCGGCGTCGGCGTCGGCGTCGGCGTCGGCTACGGGCCCCACGGCCGCGGCCGGCCCGGGCGCGGACCAGACATCGCTGCTGGCCCAGTCGCCGACGGCCGGTGTGCCTGTCGTGGCTGCTTCTCCGGCCCCGCCCGGTGCACCGGGCGGGGTGGGTACGCCGGCCCCGCCCGGTGCATATCCCTCGTCCGCGGCCACCGGTCACTGGCCCGTCGGGGTCGCCGCCGCCAGCGGTGTGGGCGCGGCCCCGCCGGCGGGTGGAGCCGGCGGCGCGACCGGTGGAGGCGGCGGTTCGAGCGCCGGTGGCCGAGGTGGCTGGCGCCGGCCGAGTCGCCTGATCGCCGCTGCCGCCGTCCTGCTGGTCTTCGCGGCCAGCGGCATCGCGATAGGGCTGGTGGTGACGGGCGGTGGATCATCGACGTCGGTCGCCGACATCGAACCTCTGCCGACGTCCGGACCTCAGGTTGACCTGGTCCCGGCGGCGACGGCTCCGGCCGCGACGGTCGCGCCAACCGGACCGAACGTCGTGGTCGCCGCGGACTCCGAGGAGGTCGCGCCGATCACCGAGACGGCCTATGCGCTGTTCCGCAAGCAGCAACGAGGAGTCACGCTGAACGCGTCGGTGACCGGTAGTGAGGCCGGCTTCGATGCCCTCTGCTCGGGCAAGGCCGACATCATCGGAACCGTCTGGGACGTCACCGTGTACAGCGGCGCGGCATCCTGCCAGGACAAGGTCGTGGGCTTCGAGGTCGCGCACCACACTGTCCCGATCATTGTGAACCCCGCCAACACCTGGGCGAACTGCCTGTCACTCGACCAGGTCAAGCAGATCTACGCCCCTGGTTCGACGATCACGAACTGGCGCCAGATCGACCCGTCCTTCCCGAACCTGCCGATCGAGGTCGTCGGTCCGCCGCGCGACAGCGTGCATGCCAAGGTCTTCAACGCCGAGATCAATGGCTCTCAGACCAGCGGGCGTAACTACGTCGAGCGTGACCTGCCCGGGGTCGGGTCCGAGGTGGAGAACAACAGGGGCGCGATCGGGTTCGTCGACTACCCGACCTTCAAGACGTTCGGTTCGAAGGTGAAGGGGCTCGAGGTCAACAGCAACAACGGCGCCGGCTGTGTCGCGCCGGACGCGGTGGCGATCGGTACCGGGCTCTACCTGCCGCTGTGCAAGCCGTTGTACGTGTACGTCAGCAAGGAGGCGGTCCGTCGTCCGGCCGTCGCGGCCTTCCTGACCTACTACCTCGAGCAGGAGCAGGCGATCACCTACCAGGCGCATTATGTGCCCCGGGACAACAAGACCGTCGAGGAGAACACGGCGAAGATCAAGACGTTGACGCAGGGCGTCGGTCCGGTGAGCTCCGCCTGACCGCGCTCGCGACCCGTCCTCCCGGCCTGGCCGGGTCGGGAGGACATCTCGACGCACAGATCGAACGCTCGCCCGGTCCCGCTGACGGCGATTCGATCTACCGGCCCGTTCTCCCGGCCGGCCCTCACCTCGGCCTCGTTGGCCGATCGCCTTCGCGTCCTCCCCGGGCTCCCCGGGCTCCCCGTCCTCGCGAGCCGACCAAGCGGACTCGTCTGCGCATACCCAGCCCTGAACCGGCTATGTGCCGGCCATCGCGGCGCGTGATGCCGTAGCGCACTGCTCGAATTCGTCCTGGTGTCGTCACCGATCTCCAGCACTCACGCGGTCAGGCAACTGGAGCCCAGCAGGGCGGCCAGGCAGCCCGGCAAGGCGGCAAGGCGGCCGCCCAGCGCCGCGCCAACGGCTTCGTGCTCGCCGGGAGAAAGAAGCCACGCGGCACCGCGGTCCGCGCATGCGGCGCTGGCGGAAGCTTGGCACGCCCAAGCGCGGGTCCTCAGGAGCCGCAGGAGTTCTCGGGGGCGATGCCGGCGACGTAGTGACGCCACTGCGCGTCGGTCAGTTTTAGGTCTGGGTGGAGCTGGCAGGCTTCCCGAGCGGCCAGCGCCGCGTCGGCGGACCAGATTTTCGCGCCGCCTTGGCCGCCAGCGGCGATCGCCCGACCGGCCGCGTCGGCGGCGACCGTCGTCGCCGGCCCGCTCCACGGCGTGAGCGCGGACGAAGCCGACGAGGCGGCCCCGCCACCCCCCGGCCAGGCCACGACCCGGCCGTCCATGCCCGCGCTGATCAGGGAGCTGTTGGCGGCGAACGCGAGCGCGGTGACCCGGTCGGAGTGGCCGCGCAGGACGATAGGGGCGCCCGGATGAGCTGGATCGCGCAGCGGCCACAGCCGGACCGAGCCGTCGTCGAAGCCCGTGGCCAGGCTCTGGCTGTCCGGGCTGAAGGCGACCGAGTCGGCCGGCATCGGTCCGGAAAGCGTGGCGATCAGACGGGGCCGCGCGGGTGAGGTGATGTCCCACAACCGGATGTCGCTGTCCGTGGCACCGACGGCGATCATGTCGCTGTCGGGTCGGTAGGCGATGTCGGTGATCGGTCCGCCCGCGCCGATCACGATGGCGGCGGCGCCTGGGCGGTCGGGGTCGGCCACGTTCCACAGTCGGACGGTCGAGTCGTCCCCGACGGCGGCGACCGTCTTCCCGTTGGGCGCGAACACGACCCGGTTGATGGGGCTGGTGTTGCCGGTGACCGTGCCCGCCGGGCGAAGCTGCCCCTCCGCCAGCCGCCACAGCCGTAGGACCTGATCCGCGCCGCCGCTGGCCACGACCGTCCCGTCGGGACTGACCGCCGCCCCGAGCGCGTCGGCGCCTGGAGCTGTCCCGAGTGTTCGCGGGTGCGCCGGATCGGCGATCGAGTAGGCTCTTAGCCCGCCGTTCTGGTCCACGGCGAGCAGGATCTGCCCGGCCCTGTCCAGGCTGATCTGGCGGACCGCGCCGGCCGGGCCGGGCAGGCTGATCCCGCTCCGGGCCGCGACCGTGTCCAGTACAGCCTCACGGGCCGTGGCGCCCTGGTCGAGGTGGTAGGCGGCTAGGGCCAGGCTGGCGGCCAGATCGGGATTCGTCGCGCGGATGGCGAGCGCCCGCTGGGCCAGCTGGCGAGAAGCGTCCGGCCGGCTTGGTGTGTTCTCGTGGGAACGAACGGCCAGCCCGATCCCGATCACGGCCGCCGCGATCAGGACACATACGGCGACCAGCGCGATCACGACCTTGCTGCGCGCCGGCGACGATCCGACCCGCCTAGACGGCTCGGGCGGTTGCGCCATGGCGTCCGGTGTGATCGTCGAGGATGCCGGTGGTGGGATCGGGGGCGGCGAGGCGGAGATCGGCGGACGTGAGATGACCGTTGGTGGCGTCTGGGACCGCGATGCCCCTCTCGGCTGGAAGGACGACGCGGGCGGGGGACCGGCGAAAGGCGCTGAGGCGGGTGGGGGAGACGGTGGCGCCGGCGAGGGGCTCGGACTCGGGCTTGCCGGGATGCTCGGCCTGGGCGCCGCCGCGGTCTGGGCCGTCGCCGCTGTCCCTCCTGGCGCCGCTGTCCCTTCTGGCGCCCCTGTCGCTGTCGACGTCGGCGCCTGCACGGTCTGGGGCGCTGGTGCCGTGACGGGCGTCTCCGCTGCCCGGCGGCCGCCACCGAACAGGCGCCGTCGACCCCGGATCTCGTCGGGCGCGGGTCCTGGGCCAGGTGCCGGCCCCGGGACAGCGGCCGCCGGCGCCCCGCCCACCAGCTCGAGCCGTAGCTGCTCGGCACTCGGGCGGTCGGCCGGGTCCTTGGCCATTGCCCGCTCGACCAGGCCCTGCAGTTCGCCGAGCCCGTCGAGGCGAGGGGCGTCGTGGACGACCCGGTAAAGCACGGCGTCGGTCGGGCCACCGCCGAAAGGCGCCCGTCCCGTCCCGGCATAGACGATCACACCGCCCCAGGCGAACACGTCGACGGCCGAGCTGATGTCCGCCCCCATGATCTGCTCGGGAGCCATGTAGCCGGGCGTGCCGATCGCGCCGTGCTGGTGGCTGACGTCACTCATCACCTCGGCCGCGCGCGAGAGGCCGAAGTCGATGACCTTGGGTCCGACCGGGGACAGCAGGACGTTCGACGGGGTGAGGTCGCGGTGGATGATGCCGGCGCCGTGGATGGCGGTCAGCGCGGTCGCCACCGAGATGGCCAGGTGCTCGAGATCGGCTGGCCTCAGGGGGCCGCGGCCGGCGACCAGCCTCGCCACGGTCGGGCCCTCGACGTATTCGGTGACCAGGTAGGGCCGCTCACCGTCCGGGTCGGCGTCGAGGACGGCCGCGGTGGCGAACCGCCGGACCTTCCGCGCGCTCTCCGTCTCCCGACGGAACCGGGAGCGGAACTCGGCGTTCTCCGCCAGATCCGGTCGAATGACCTTGATGGCGACCCAGGTGCCGTCGGGCGCTGTGGCCAGGTAGACCGCGCCCATTCCGCCCTGGCCTAGCCGTCCCACGAGACGGTAGGAGCCGAGTTCGCGAGGATCGTCCGGGCGCAGCGGAGCCGCCACCGTACCGGTCATGCCTGACGACGGGCTGGTCACGCCCCGAATCTCCCCCCGGGGACCGCCGAGGCGGTTATGGCGAATGACGACCTATCTGGTCGGACCCGTCATGGTAACCCCCCAAAGGTTGGCTTTACGGCCGCCTGTCGGCTAGTAGGCCTCACGGAGGCGGACAGATCCGCGCGGGATGCACGCCGATCGGCCGTCGTCGTGGATGATACGGGCGGAGTACTCGCTCATGGTCACAACCTCGGACGGGGAGGGTCATGTCGTACGTGCCGCCCGATGGCGCCGGTTCGGGAGGGGACACCGGCGGCAACATGGCCGTCGGAGTTGTCGTGATCGTCGTCACCGAGGACGACGGAGTGCTGGTTGCCTCCCACCCGGGAGCGGGCGGGCCGCGGCTGCCCGGCGCGCCGGTCGACACCGGTGCCGGGGTGGAGGCAACAGCCCGCGCGGTGCTGCCGCCGGGCATTCTGCCGTCCGGCGCCGGTCTGGAGTTCGTGGGCTGCGTGGAACACGGAATCGTCTCCGGGGTGTCCACTCCCGGCGGGGCGGACGGCGCCGCGCTGGGCGAAGCCGACCTGGACAGCTACGACGCGGACGCTGACGAGCCGCCGCTGCCCGACCTTGAGCTGGAGGACATCCGCCATTCCGTGACTGTGCTGTTCGCGCGGGAGATCTCGGCCCAGGACGCGGCGCAGGCACAGGCGGTCGCGGCCGGCTTCGACGGGACCGGCCTGTCGGGGACCAGGTTCGTCCCGATCGAGGACTTCACGGCGGCGACGGTGCGCCCGGCCCAGGTGGGCAGCGCCGTCAGCCGCTGGCTGGCCGAGCGCTTCCCGGTCTGGACCCCGCTGCCGGCGCCGGTCACCACCCCCCGCTGGTACGACCTGCGTCGCTCGGCCCGCAACTTGCGGGCCCAGATCGTGGCCCGACGGGCGGAGTCCCGCGACGGTGCTTTCCGGGATGCGACGGTGGCGATGTGCGCGCTGGTCGCGGCGGCCGACGGCTATATCCATCCGGCCGAGCGCGAGACGATCTCCGAACTCGTCATGACCGACGAGATCCTGGCGGTGTTCGACCGGGACGACCTGCGCCGCAGCATCGCCGATCATCTCGGTCGGATGCAGCGTGACTATGCCGAGGGCCGGGCGGCGGCGCTGGCCGAGATCGCGCGGATCCGGGACGACCGGGGCTACTACGACCGGGCCTACGACGTGATCCAGGCCGGGATTCTCATTGCCCACGCGGACGGCTTCTTCTCCCAAGAGGAACGGGAGGTCATCCGGGCCGCGTTCGATGTGCTGGGCCTGCCACCGGAGGAGTTCCCGATCCAGGCCACGGTGGCCGCGCCGCATCGCTGACCGCCCGGTCTCCAGCCCACCTGAGCCGGCCGTCAGCTCAGAGGAACGATCGCCAGTCCATCGAAGACGAGGAGGCTTTGTGTCCGTTTCCCCGGTGGAGGTCAACGCCCGGATGCTGCTGCACCGACCCGACCGGGTCCTCCTGGTCCAGTCGCGTGGCGATGACGTGTTCCGGTTGCCCGGTGGACCGGTCCGCCACGGCGAGCGGGTCGAGGCGGCCGTACGGCGAACCGTCGCCGCGCAGACCGGGATCGTCGCCGGCGCCCTCGACTTCGTCGGCTGCGTCGAGTCGGGCCGCCGCGCGCACGGTGCACGGATCTACACGATGGACCTGGTGTTCGCCGCATCGACGCCGAGCACCGGCGTGTTCGGGAGCCTCGATCCGGACACCCATCAGTTCACTGTGGACATCCGCGATCTGCTCACTGTGACGACTGAACCGGCCGGCCTCGGCCCGGCGCTGTACGACTGGCTGGATAACCGTCGGCCGTTCTGCCTCGCCCGCCCGTCAACGGTCCAGTCACCGTCATAACCGGGCCTTTCGACAGGGAACGGGTGGGCGAATGACGGCCGCTTTGACCGTCAGGCCAGGATGAGGCGGTGCCCACCCGTCGCCAGCCGAGGTTACGGCGATCAGTCGCCGCGGGCGAGGCCCCCATGACCGGGGAGCCGTCGCCGATGTTGCCCCTGCCCCCCGTCGCGTCCGTACCGAGCCAGACCCGCCGTCCCAGCCGCCGAGAAGATTCGGTTGTCGCCTCCTGCGGCGGTTGCGACGAGCGCTGGGGCGAGCCGGACGCTGCCCACTGCCCGGTCTGTCACCACACCTGGCCCGGTGTCGCCCCGTTCGACCAGCACCTGCGGGAAGGCTGTCGGATCAGTTGACTCAGCCGCTGGTCAGTCCATGCCGAACGGTGTCGCCCGGCGTGCCGGGCGCGCCCGTCCAGTGACGCCCCGTCCGCCGCCGGGCCGTCCGGTACCTACCCGCCACATACTGGCCCGCGGCACGCTCGCCCGGCGCCGGCTTCGGCCGCGCCGGGCGCGCTGGAAGGCGGGTTCCGCCGCGTCCAGGTGATCAGTACTGATGATCTCCTGCCACGAGTTTCGGGCGGAGGCCGACCAGCCAACGGGGCCTGGGACTACACGGCGTGCCGACGCGGTGTCCGGCCTTGCGGTGCCCTGACCGGTGGTGTCCGGACTGGTGGTGCCTGGACCGGCGGTGGCTCGGGCGGTTGTTCGAGCTCGGCGAGGCCTGCTTGCGCGGGCCGGAAGCGGACCATCGGAGCGAAAGGCCTGATCGCTCGCCGCGCTGGCCGCCGCGAACAGGATGAAGATCATGACGATCGAGGAAACGAGTGAGGTCAGCCCGGCTATGGCGAAGGCGTCGGAACCGACCGCGGGATGCATACCGGCGACGGCCCGTACTCGCGTTCCCAGGAGCGCGGTGTAGATCACGGCGGTGGTCACGGTCGCGATCGCCGCGCTGGCCGTGAGCACCTCTCGTGGGCCCCGGACCCGCCGCGCGAGCTCCACGGTGAGCACACCGGCCAGTTCGGCCAGGACGACCGCGCACACCACGACCAGCGGGTTGTAACCGACCGTCCCGCCGGTGCGCAGCGCCGTCATGCCGATGTAGTGAGTCACACCGAGCCCGATGCCGACGCCGAGTCCAGCGGCGGTGGTCCGGACCGGCTCGCCGGCCGGCCCCGACGCCGCTGCGACGCCCGCCGTCGAACCACCGATCGAGAGGACCAGGGCCACCACGCTCTCGGGCCAGGCAAGGGAGACGCCAGGCGGCACGTGGATTCCGAGGATCGCGACGACGTGCGCCGACCAGATGCCCCCGCCTCCCAGAGCGATACCAGTCATGGCCAGCCACACCCAGCGGCGCCGCCCAACCACCACCCTGATCCGCTCGAAGCTGGTCAAGGTGGCCAGTGCGCCCAGGAATGCCAGGAGTAGCGACGCCAGCACAAAGGCCGGGTCAAACGATGGGTTGAAGGAAACCGGGGCCGGGCCGGGCGACGGCGGGCTGGACGGTGGCTGGTAGGTGGACAGTACGGCAACGACAGACATCATGGTGCCCCCGATTTGTGACGACGTTGTCGCATTCCGTCCTATCAGGAGTCGTTCCCTTGTACTACTTTGTGTAGCGATTAGACCACTTGAGGGTAACGTGGAGCACTGAGCTGGCCTCGTCCGCCGCACGTCGTCCCGGTCGGGGCCGCGGATTGTCCCGGTCCTTGTCCGGGCCCGGTCGCGTACGCCCGGCGCGCCGGAGCCGGCCCAGGCAGGCCCAGGGCGGCCCCTCTCTTGCTTTCGGCGACCGTCATCGTTGACGATCGGCCCTCGGCGAGGCGCGCCATCTCGCGTCCGAACTGGGAGTGTCGAATGACCCTGTGTGGACTTCTACGGATGGACGGTGAGCCAGCGCGACGTTCGGTTTTGACCAGGATGCTGGCGGCGGCGCCGGCTGGCCTGCCGTCGGCCCGCGGCGTGCACCTGGACGGACCGTTCGGCGTGGCCGCCGCGGCGGAGACCGCGGCCGCGGTGCCACCGATCGCCGTCGACGCGAGTGGGCTGACCGTCGTACTGGGCGGCCGGCTGTGCTCGGCCCGTCCGCTGCCCCGGCTGCCCCGCGCGGGTGGGCACCCCGCCGGCTCAGCGACGCGTCGGGGCCTCGGGCGGGAGCGCGAGCCCCGGGCTCTGGCTGGCGCGGACGGGACAGACGCCTGCGTGTTCCTGGCGGCCTACCGGGACGACCCTGCTGGTCGCCTCGAGCTGCTCGACGGAGACTGGTTGGCGCTGGTCTGGGAGCCAGTCTCGCGCCGACTGGTGTGCGCCCGGGCCAGCGGTCTGGCCAGTGATCTTCTGACCTGGACTGACGGGCGAACGCTTGTGTTCGGGACTCACGTCGCGCAGCTTGTGGCGGCGGGCATGCCCGCGCCGACGCACCCCAGCCGCCGCCCGCCCGGGGTCGACCGGGCCATCGGCCCGCGACAGGCGCCGGGCCGGCGCCTGTCGACGATCCGTGTTCTGCGCGCTGGCGAGCGGCTCACCATCCGCCTGCGCGGCTGAGCCGCGCCCGGCGGGGTACCTGACGCCGGCAGGGGTAGACGCCGATTCAGGCCCGGGGCCGGCCCAAGGCGTGGTACGTCCAGCCAGCCTCTCGCCACAGCCGCGCATCCAGGGCATTGCGCCCGTCGATGAGCAGCGGCGTGGCCACTACTGGCCGTAGGACGGCTGGATCGAGCTCCCGGAACTCCATCCACTCGGTGAGGTGCGCGACGACGTGGGCGCCTCGGGCAGCGCCGGTAGCGCCCTCATCGGTGTAGTTCAGCTCCGGGTAGGCCCGACGGGCGTTGGCCAGCGCGGCCGGGTCGTAGACGGTGACCGTGGCTCCGGCCCGGCGCAGCCGTTCGGCCACCGCCAGGGCTGGCGAGTCGCGGATGTCGTCGCTGTTCGGCTTGAACGCGGCCCCGAGGATCGCGACCTTTTTGCCGGTCACGTCGCCGCCGAGAAGCTCGGTAACCAGCGTGACCACTCGGTCGCGACGACGCAGGTTCACCGCGTCGACGTCGGCGAGGAAGCCCAGCGCGGCCCCGACACCGAGCTCGTCGGCTCGGGCCTGGAACGCTCGGATGTCCTTGGGTAGGCATCCACCCCCGAAGCCGAGTCCCGGCGCCAGGAAGCGCCCGCCGATGCGGGGGTCGTACGACAGAGCCCTGGCCAGGCCGAGTACGTCGCCGCCAGTCGCCTCGCACACCTCGGCCATTGCGTTGATAAATGAGATCTTGGTGGCCAGGAAGGCGTTCGCGGCCACCTTGACCAGCTCGGCGGTGGCGAAGTCGGTCCGCACGACCGGAACGCCGGCCGCCAGCAGCGGCCCGTAGACCGCCTCCATCGCGACGACGGCCGGGCTGTCGGGGGTGATGTCGTCGGCGAAGCCGAACACCAGCCGGTCGGGGCGCAGCGTGTCGTCAACCGCGAAGCCCTCCCGCAGGAACTCGGGGTTCCAGGCCAGGTGGGTCTGGGGCGCATCCCGCGCCAGCCATTCGGCCAGCCTGGCCGCGGTGCCCGCCGGAACCGTCGACTTGCCCACCACGACCGATCCCGCCTTCAGCCCGACGGCGATCAGGTTGCTCACGGCCGCGTCGACGTACCGCATGTCCGCCGCGTGACCGCCCGGGAGCTGAGGGGTTCCCACACAGACAAAGTGGACGTCGGCATCCGCCGCGTCCGCGAACGACGTCGAGAAGGTCAACCGTCCCGCCTCGAGGTTCTTGCGGAGCAGCTCCTCCAGGCCTGGTTCGAAGAAGGGGACCACTCCAGCGGCAAGCCGGGCCACCTTGTCGGCGTCCACGTCGACGCCGACGACGTCGAACCCGAGCTCCGCCATGCAGACGGCGTGCGTGGCCCCGAGGTAGCCGGTCCCCACGACCGACAGGCGAAGGGGTGCCACGTCATACGACGTAGCAGACCCGTCCAGGTTGGTTGACACCAGTAGTCTCCCCAGGCGGCTCCGAGTGAAGCCGCTGTCCGAGCGCGGATGAACGACGCCGTCGTCGCGGGTCCCCCTGTCCGGACCGCTCGTATATGAAACCAGCCCCGCGGATGCGATCGTTGCAGGGCGAGCTTGACGGCCCCCCAACGGCGTGCCTGACGCTTCGCCGGGGCCCGATTGGGACGTCTCAGCGCCCCGCGCGCCGGTCCAGGTCGGCCCGGACGTCATGGCTCACCTTGCGTTCCGCGACGAACGACAGGAACGGGATCGTGCCCGCCGCCATGACGAGGACCAGCTTGACCGGGTTCATCCGGGTCCGTAGGCCGAGGTCCGCCGTGAAGAGCAGATAGACGATGAACAGTGCGCCGTGCAGCGGCCCGACGACCTCGACCACGCTCTTGTTGTCGGCGGCGAACTGGAGTGGCATGCCGATCAGTACGAGCACGATCAACCCCACGCCCACCGTGTAGGCGATCACTCGGTAACGCAGCAGGGACGACCGGACGGCGTGGGGCGAACGGGAGCGGGCAAGGGGCGATGACGAGGCCGGCCGGGGCCGGCTGCCGGTTTCAGTGCCCGTCACCGGATCGCCCGCCGTCGCGATGAGGCGACATGGTCGCGTTCGTAAAGCGCTGCGAGATAGCGGTTGTAGGCAGCCAACTCTTCGTCCTCGTCCTCGTCGACCGGTAGCGCGGGTGCCCCCTCCGGCACTGCGGGTGCCGAGCCGGACACGCTGGTCGCGGTCCCGATGGTGGGGATCGCCGGCGTCACACCCAGGGAGTCGCCGCTGGTCGCGGTCCCGGCTCTGGCCGCGGCGGTGTCGCGGACCTCCTCGGTGGGAATGTCCTTATCGTCGTCCCGGCTCTCGCGTCGGCCGGGGTTGATCTCGTCGAGAATCATCTGGACCCAGAACCAGATCACCATGGCCGCGAACACGGGCCACTCGACGCCGTAGAAGAGGTTCTGCAGGGTTCCGTTCGACTCACCCTTGGTGAACTGCCACCAGCCCAGACGCAGGAACAGCGCCACCAGGCCGACAGCGAGCAGGTGGCGCCACCACCATGACGGCGAGAGCAGGACGCGGCGCACACCGAAGACGCTACCCTGGCCGTCGCTCGGGCGAGGCGCGCCCCGATGTGATGCCGGGATCACGGGTCGGCCTTCCTCCGCCCGGAATGGCTTGGCTCCGTCGGAGAGAGGTACGGCCCGCCTGTCCCGGCTGGGGGTGGCGGGACGGGCGGGCCATAGTCCGGTCCGGCTTCGCCGGCTGGTCGCGGCGGGGCGGCGGATGGCACCCGGCGCACGAGGGTGGCGCGTCCTCACCGAGGTCGAACTGGGAAAAAACGCACGAAAGTGCTTCAGCCGCGAGACTGATGATTCAGGTATTGGTGGCTCTCGGCGGGGTCGGGCCAAGTTATCCACAGGCTCTGGTCGGATGGAAGACCGATGTCCGATCGTCGCCGTACCGTCGAACGCATGCGCTATACGATGACTGATGTTCCGCCGGCCACGACCGGATCCCCGTCCGGGAACTCCCCGAACCCGCCGCTGACCGCCAGGTTCGCGGACGCAGGGTGCCCGTTCACCGAGGTCTTCCCGCCCGATGTGGCCGCGGTCGAACTGTCGGCCAAATGGTCAGCGGACGACGCGCTGGCCGTGTTGCGCCGCCTCGCGCGGGAGACTGCCCGGCTGGAGGCGCTGCGCGCGGTCGCGGTCGGGGTGCTGGGCCGTGCTCACGGGGTCAGGCCCACGACCAGCCCTCATCCGCCGACCAGCCCCCACCCGGCCGCGGCCTCCGACCCGTCGGCGATCCTCGACCCGCCGCCAGAACCCGAGCCGGCGCCAGAACCTGACCCGGCGGAGGAGGCGGCGATCGCGGAGATCCGCCGGGAGCTGCGGATGGCCTCCTCGCCCGCAACGGAGCTGTTTCGGACCGGTTGGCGACTGAGCCAGGACCTACCCGCCACTCTCGACGCCCTTGACCGAGGCCTCATCGACAGTGACCGAGCCCAGGCCGTGCTCCGCGTGACCCGTCCCCTCAATTCCGCCCTCGGGCGGATGGTGGAGGAAGAGACCCTCACCGACGGCGCCCGCCCCAGCCACACCAGCTTCGCCGCCGCCCTCCGTCGAAAGGCCGCCAGCATCGACCCAGCTGGAGCCGCGCAACGCAAACAACCTCGGCGCAGGGAACCCGATGTCGGACTCACCCCTCGCACTCAGGGCCTGAGCCAGCTCTGGGCACTGCTACCCGCCGATACCGCCCAAGCCGCCTTCGCCGCCATCGAAACACTCGCCGAGAGCGCCACCAGCCCAGAGGACCCCCGCGAACCCGGCCAACGCCGGGCAGACGCCTTCACCAACCTGCTCCTCACCTCACCAGTCGCTCAACGACTCCCCACCCACCCGGACCACGTCGCCAGCGAAGCACGCACCCCTGGCGGCCCACCTCCGGCCCGCCTTTCCACCCCGAACCCGGCCCCGCCCACGCCGGCACCCAACGCGCCCGCCCCCGACCAGCCTGTTCGCCCGCAGCCCGCGGGACTGGCCCAGAACCCCATCAACTCGCCAACCCGACTCGCCACGAAAAACGACCACCACAGGAACAAAAACCACAAGAACCGGAACAGAACCAGTAGCCGTGGCAAAGCAAGCAAAAGGTGACAATGCCCCATGTGAGCGCGAGAGAGATTTGGTCGGCGGAATCGTTGATTAGCAGTCGACGCGTCCTGTCAACTGTTCGCCGGGCCTCGTCCGGCCTTGCCAGATAAATCCGTCCCCCCCCGGGCTCGCCCCGGCCCCGGCCGGCGCATCCGATATTTGGCCGGCTACCGGTCCGCCGTCGGTCGCCGTCCGGTCATGCGCCGCCGGCCGCGGGCCTCACGAGGTTGGACTGTAACGTGCCGTCAGGGTTTGGGAACGGGCGGCGGCCGGACACGGCAGGCGGGATGGACTGGATGGACGAGACGCCGGCGGTGCCGCCGCGGCGAGGGCGTGCGAACCGAGGGCTGGCCGGGGTGCCGGGCCGCTACACAGCGGCGCTGGCCCGTCTGAGCGGTGAGCCATCGGCCCGCCGGGCGGCGGCTTTCATCGCCGACCAAGGCCGGGTCATCGCCACTCTGGTCGTGCTGTCCGTGGTCGGCTCGCTCGCGGTCGCCGTCGGACCGTTCGTCCTACGCCACCTCATTGATGATTCGCTTCCGAGCGGGCGGCCATGGGACCTGGTCGTCCCGGTGCTTTCCCTGGGGGCGCTCCTGCTCTTCGAAGCAGCTGTGCTGTCCTGGCGGATGGCATTGATCGCGCGCCTGGGCGCGGTGGTCAAGTCTCGGATCCGCCGGGCGGCCAACGATCATTTACAGGCGTTGCCGTTCTCGTTCTTCCCGCGGGGCCAGCAGGGTGATGTGCTCGCCGTACTTTCCTCCGACACCCAGAATGCCACCCACGCCACCGCCGCCAGCGTTCAGGCTGTGATCTGCCGGGTCTCCGACATCACCGTCGGACTGATCGTCGTGTTCGTGCTGGACTGGCGTCTGAGCCTGGCCGTCATGTTTTTCGGCCCGGCGACGCTGGTGGTCATCCGGGGCGGCCGGACCCGCCTGGCCGTGCTGGCTCGACGCCAGCAGGAGCTCGACGGCGAGCAGCTCGGCCAGATCGTTGACACCACGTCCGTGTCGGGTGCGCTCCATGTCCGGTTGTTCAACCGGGTCGACTACGAGCGGGACCGTTTCGACGCGCTGGGAGAGAAGGTCGTGGCCGCGGCGGCCGAGCAGGCCCGGCTCACCGCGCGGGTCCGCTTCGGTGTTACCGCTGGCATTGTGGCGACGCTGATGGTCGTCGTCGCCCTTGGTGCGTGGCTGCTCTCCAGCGGGCGGACGACGATGGGTACGGTGGCCGCGCTCGGCGGAGCACTGTTGGTCTCGTTCGGCCCGCTGTCGTCCGCTGTCGACCTGCGGGGTGACTTGGCTGACGCGGGTGCCTCCTATCGGCGGATCTTCGGCCTGCTCGACACACCGATCGATCCAGGTCCAGCAGCGAGTCATGCAGTGAGCCGTGTGACGATCCGTGCGGCGTCTCAGGCTGCCTGCCCCGGGCCGCCCGAGCTGGTCTTCGACGACGTCTGGTTCTCCTACGAGCCTGTGGGCGACGCGTGGGCGCTGCGCGGGACGAGTCTGCGGGTCGCGGCCGGCGCGACAACGGCCGTGGTCGGCTCCTCCGGCGCAGGCAAGACGACAATCACCCATCTCGCCAGCGGCATCTACCATCCTCAGCGGGGATCGGTCCGCCTGAACGGCGAGGCGCTGCGCGACGTACCGCCGGCCGAGCTGCATGCGACGATCGGCGTCGTCGCTCAGGACCCGCACCTGTTTCACGACACGATCGCGGCCAACCTCCGGTACGGGCGTCTGGACGCCACCGACGACGAGCTGTGGGCCGCGCTCGACTCGGCGAACCTGCTCGACTTGGTCGAAAGCCTGCCGGACGGGCTGGCGACGGTCGTGGGCGCCCGGGGCTACCGCCTGTCGGGCGGCGAACGCCAGCGGCTGGCCATCGCTCGGGTCCTGCTTCAGTCACCGTCAGTACTGATCCTCGACGAGGCAACGTCCGCGCTCGACACGATCTCGGAAGCGATGGTTCGCTCGGCGCTGGACCGGCTTTCGGTGGGACGGACGTGCCTGGTCATCGCCCACCGTCTCTCGACGGTCATCGACGCCAACCAGATCTTCGTCCTGGATGCTGGTCAGGTGATCGAGCAGGGCACACACGCCGAGCTGGTCGGTGCGTCCGGCGCCTACAGTCGGCTCTACGCGGGGCAGGTCCCGGCGTAGGAGGGACCAGGCCGTGGTGGTTGTCCGCCGCCGGTGTTTGTCGGTCGAGAGGCTGGGGGAGGGGCGGCCTATGTCGACAGATCTGTTCGCTCGCGACGGCGCGCACGGGGTGCGGCCGAACGATCCCCGCAAACCACCGCCGCTCGACCCCGACATCCCGATCCCGGATGACCCGGGCCCGCTGCTTCCTGACAGCCCCGACGACCTGCCACCGGCGCCGGCCGAGCCGTCACCGGTGACAGAACCGGCCCCCGAACGGCCCGAGCCCGAGCCTGAACCAGTCTGACGGAGGTCAGCAGGCAGTCCTGCCCGACGAGTCAGCCTCCGATGATCTTTTCGGCGACCGCCTTGGCGGTGTTGCTTGGGATGGCGAATCCGACGCCGATGTTGCCCGATTGGGCACTCTGCTGACCGGGAAAGGTGCTCGATGAGCCGGTCGAGGCGATAGATGACGGAACGCCGATCAGCTGCCCAGCCGCGTTGACCAGCGCGCCGCCCGAGTTGCCAGGGTTGAGGGCGGCATCGGTCTGGATGGCCTTATAGCTCGCCCGACCCCCGCTGACGCCCAGCTCGCCCGAGCTGATGTCGACCTGCCGGTTCAGTGCGCTGACGATTCCGGAAGTTACGGTGTCGGTCAGACCGAGTGGGGAGCCGACCGCCACGACCAGGTCGCCCACCGAGACAGTGGACGAATCAGCGAACGTCGCTGCCGTGAGCCCGGTCTTGTCGATCTTCACTACGGCGATGTCGGCCGTGGCGTCAGCACCGACGACCGTTCCCTTGGTTCGGCTGCCGTCCTGAAGCACGACCCTGATCTGGCCGCCCGAACTGACCACGTGGGCGTTGGTCATGATGTAGCCGTCGGAGCGGATGATCACGCCGGAGCCGACGTCGGACTCCCGGCCGCTGTCGTCGTTGATCGTTACGACCGACGGCGTGATCTTGGCGGCCGCGGCCGAGACGGTGCCAGCGGCGGCCGCGGCGGTTGTGGTCGAGTCCGAGCTGGCGCTGGCCTGAGTGCTGCTCGCGGCCGTCGCCGATCCGTGGCTGTCGGCAACGAGTGCCCCTACCGCGCCGCCCGTGGCGCCGCTAACGACGACCAGGGCGAGCAGGCCCGCGGCCAGTCTCCCCCGGTTGTCGCGGCGCGGCGCCGGCACGCCGGGTCCGACGACCCGGTAAGCGTTCTCGTCGGGCGGCGCGCCCGCCGCCGTGCCGGGCTGGCTGGCCAGGCGGCCCAGCGGGCTTACCGGTTCCGCCGGGTACGCGGAGTAGCCCTGCCCCGGGTAGGCCGGGCCGCTTTGCCGCCACCAGTTGGCTTCGGCGATACCGTGCGCGCGATCGCTGCTACCCCGATCGGCCGGGGCCCACGTCTCGTCCATGCCGACTACTGTGCTCCGCTCGGCTGAGGGCAGCATGAAACTCATCCCAGCTCCGGGTGAGGGTCCGCTTCAGACGCTGTCGTCCCAACGACAACCAGTTGGGCTCGATAACGTGAGGCCATGCGCGCGGTGACGGTGTCCGGGCCGGGAGCGGCCGACGTAATGGTCTGGGACGAGGTCGACGACCTGCCACCTCCCGGTCCGGGTCGGGTACAGATCGATGTCGCCGCGACGGCCGTCAACCGTGCTGATGTGCTGCAACGGCAGGGTTTCTACCCTCCACCACCCGGTGCGCCGGAGACTATCGGGATGGAGTGTTCCGGCCGCGTCACGGCGGTCGGAGCCGGCGTGACGGCGTGGTCTGTCGGAGACGAGGTCTGCGCGTTGCTCGCCGGCGGCGGCTATGCCACGCGAGTGGAGGTGTCGGCTGGGCATGTACTCCCCATTCCGGCCGGGGTCAGCCTGGTGGCGGCGGCGGCGCTGCCCGAGGCGGCATGCACCGTCTACTCGACCGTCTTCGGCGTCGGTGGTCTTCGTGATGGCGAGACCGTGCTGGTGCACGGGGGCGCGTCCGGGATCGGGACCTTTGCCATTCAGGCTGTGCGCGCCTGCCGTCCCGCCTGTCGGATCGCGGCCACCGCCGGGACTGACGCGAAGCTGGCCCGCGTTCGGCAGCTGGGCGCCGACCTGGCCGTCTCCTATCGAGACGACGATTTCGTCGTCCGGCTACGGGAGGCCACCGACGGGCGTGGCGCCGACCTCATCCTCGACAACATGGGCGCCGTCTACCTGGAACGCAACGTTGACGCTCTCGCGCTTGAGGGGCGGCTCGTCATCATCGGCATGCAGGGTGGGCGGAAAGGAACGCTCGACATTGGTCGGCTGCTGACGAAGCGGGGAGCCGTGCACGCCGTCTCGCTGCGCTACCGGCCGGACCGTCAGAAGGACGCGATCGTCGCTGGCGCGCGCGAGCTGTTCTGGCCCCAGATCGCCGCCGGGCGAATCCTGCCGACCATCGACCGTGTCCTGCCGATCGAGCGGGTGGCCGATGCCCACCAGGCGATGGAGGATTTGGAGCATACCGGAAAGATCGTTTTGTCGGTAGCTGCTGGATAGGATGGACTTATGGCGGATCAGCGTGAACCACGAGTGGTCGTGATCGGTCCCGACGGCGCGGTGGCGCCGGACGCGCCGGGCAGGGAGGCGGGGGACGGCGTCGGGGGAGAGGCTGTCCCGGGCTTTGAAGCCGCCCTCTCCGGAGGTGAGGACAACTCGCCCCTGGCCGGGATGGTGTCGCGGCCCGACAAGGTCATGCGCATCGCGACGATGGTCAAACAGCTACTGGAGGAGGTCCGGGCGGCGCCGCTCGACGACGTCAGCCGGGCCAAGCTCCGCGAGATCCACCGCAACTCGATCACTGAGCTGGCCGGCGGCTTGGCCCCGGAGCTGCGTGAGGAGCTCTCTCGGCTCACGCTCCCCCTTGACGAGACCCAGACGCCGAGCGATGCCGAGCTACGCATCGCCCAGGCTCAGCTCGTCGGCTGGTTGGAAGGCCTTTTCCACGGCATCCAGACCGCGCTGATGGCCCAGCAGATGGCCGCGCGGGCTCAGCTGGAGGAGATCCGCCGGCGCGCGCTGCCCAGCGCGGAGCGCCCCGGCGGTCAGCCTCCTGAAGGCTTTGGTCGCGGCGCCTACCTCTGAGCGTGGCCGGGCTGTTCTGGTCCGTTTGACGAGGCGAGGTGGGCGGGTCCTTACGCCGCCGGCCGCGCTGGCGTGGCCGGCGGGGACTCCGCGTCCGAGGCGGATTCCACGTCCTGCCGGACGTTTGACCGCGCGTCGCCCAGCCTTAACGGCGGCTCGCTCGATGACTGGGCCGGCGGCTTCTCCCGGACGCCGTGCGCCCGGGCCGCTCAACCACCTCGGCGACCCGGACAACCGACCATCGGCGCGCGACCTACGACGTCTGCCTCTCGCGGTCCTCAGGAGGCGGGGCTGACCGAGCTCATGTTGAAGTCGGGCACACGCATCGCCGGCATGCGGGCATTCGTGAACCAGTCCGCCCACTCTCGGGGCAGGGTGCGGGACGTCGCGCCCACCTCGGTCAGCCGGCCGAGCAGGTCGACTGGGCTCTCGTTGAAGCGGAAGTTGTTCACAGCCCCGACAATCTCGCCGTTCTCGACCAGATAGACGCCGTCACGGGTAAGCCCGGTCAGCAGGAGCAGGCGCGGGTCGACTTCGCGGATGTACCACAGGCAGGTCAGCAAAAGCCCGCGTCGAGTCTTCGCCACCATCTCGTCGAGGGATGCCGTCCCGCCGCCGTCCACCGTCAGGTTGTCCACGAACGGCGTCGGCTCGACGCCGGCCGAGCGGGCCGAGGCGCGGGTCTGCACCAGCGCGGCCAGCCGGCCGTCCTCGATCCAGTGGGTCCGGCTCAGCGCCAGCCCGTTGTCGAACACACTGGATGTGGCTGATGACCCGCCGGCCAGCACGAACGGCAGGCAGCCCAGTTCGGGATCGGCGGGGTCGGAGACCATCGACAGACCGGCCGGGCCGATCGACTCACCGACCCGCGTCCCGCCGCCCGGCGCGCTGAACACCGTGCGCCCCTCAGCCGCGTCCCGACCGGCGGCCGACCAGTAGGCGTAGAGCATCAGGTCGGCCACAGCCGAGGGTGGCAGCAGCGTCTCGTAGCGGCCGGCCGGGACGTCGACAGAGCGTTCGCACCAGCTCAGACGGCGGCGCAGCGTCGCGTCGATGCCGGGCACGTCGACGTCGGTGAAGTCCCGGGTGCCCTGGCCATGCCAGACCGAGCCTCTCGCGGCCGCGCTCTTGGCGTTCCATTCGATGTGCCCGGTCGGCTGGCTGAAGCGCAGCCGCAGGCCAGCCGATGTGCCCAGCCAGCTCGTCGTCCGCTCGTGGCGGGCGAAGCCGTACATCCGTGTCCCGTCGGCCCGGGCGGCGCCGAACGACTCTCCCAGCGCGGCCGCGACGGGTCGGAAGACGGCGGCCGTCGTCGGTTCGGCCGGCGCGTCGAACGGGGCGAGCGGGTCGGCCGCGACGCCCGGTCCCCCGCCAGGGGTGGTGCCGGCGCGGATGCCGGGCGTAGCGGGCCCGAGTAGTTCGGCGTAGTCGCGGGCGTCCTCAGCCTCTCGAGCGTCGATCTCGGATGCCCGGACCAGATCCTCAAGCGCCTCCGACCCATCGACGCTGGAGCGCGAGCGGGCGCCGAAGGAGCGCCCGACCACGCTGATCACCGTGATCGAGCTGTCCCGGGCCGCCCCGTTGGTGGTCAGGGTGTTGTTCGCCCAGCGCAGGTTGACCTCGCTGGTCTCACCGACGATCACCGCGCAGGCATCGGCTTTGGACAGTCCGAGGGCCTTCTCGACGATCTCGTGCGAGCGCACCGTGGCCGTCACCGTCCCGCCTCCCGCTGCGTGTTCAGGATGTTGACGTCCCGGAACAGCGCCGACGGGCAGCCGTGGCTGACCGCCGCGACCTGACCCGGCTGGCCCTTGCCACAGTTGAACGCGCCGCCGAGCACGTAGGTCGACGGTCCGCCCAACGCGTCCAGCGACCCCCAGAACTCCGTGGTCGTCGCCTGATAGGCGACGTCACGTAGCTGACCGACGATCCGTCCGTCCCGGATCTCGTAGAACCGCTGCCCGGTGAACTGGAAGTTGTAGCGCTGCATGTCGATCGACCAGCTCTTGTCGCCGACGACGTAGATACCCCGGGACACCCGGCCGATCAGTTCCTCGGTGGTGGGGCCGCCCGCCGCCGGGATCAGCGACACGTTCGCCATCCGCTGGATCGGCACATGGGCCGGAGAGTCCGCGAACGAGCAGCCGTTGGAGCGGGAGGAGCCGAGAGCGGCCGCGTTGCGGGCGGCCATGGCCCGGTCAAGCTGGTAGCCGACCAGCCGGCCGTCCCGGACAATGTCAAAGCGCCGGGTGGCCACGCCCTCGTCGTCGAAGCCGATGGTGGCCAGGCCGTGGAGCGCCGTCCGGTCGCCGGTCACGTTCATGATCGACGATCCGTAGCGCAGCGAGTTGATCTGGTCGAGTGTGGCGAAGGACGTTCCCGCGTAGGCCGCCTCGTAGCCCAACGCCCGATCGAGCTCGGTGGCGTGGCCGACCGACTCGTGGATCGTCAGCCACAGGTTGGAGGGGTCGACGACCAGGTCGTAACGGCCGGGCTCGACCGAGGACGCCTTCGCCTTCTCCGCCAGCAGCGACGGCAGCAGCTCGATCTCGGCGTCCCAGTCCCAGCAGCCGGCGGCCGGCCCGGCCACCATCCACTCCCAGCCCCGTCCGACCGGCGCGGCGATCGTGCGCATCGTCTCGAAACCGCTCCCGGCGGGATCCAGCCGGGTCGCCTCCAGCTGGCACTGGATACGCACCCGCTGCTGGGTCGTCCTCGTACCGGACATGTCGGCGTAGAACTTGTTCTCCAACACCGAGCTGAGGTGCCCGTCGACGTGATCGACGTCGCCCGAGGCCATCAGCCGCCGGCACAGCCCGCCGATTCGCTCGATCTTCTCGGCCGCGTCGATCGCGAACGGGTCGGCTAGGTAGGCCGACACCCAGGTCGCCTCGGCATGAACGGGCTCGTCGGCCAGTTCCACCGGCTCGGTGTTGAGTGGCCGGGCGACCTTCGCCATCTCGACCGCCTCGCGAGCGAGCCGGACGGCCTCGTCGGTGCTCAGCGCGACGCCGGCGGCGAAACCCCAGGTTCCGTTATGGATGACCCGAACGGCCAGGCCGAGGGAGTCACCGTCGCCCCGGCTCTCCAGCCCGTCGTCGCGGAAGGAGAGTGACTGGTCCTTGAGACGCTCGATCCGGATGTCGGCGTGGGTCGCGCCCGCGTCCCGGGCCGCCTGCAGGGCCGCGTCGGCCAGTGCGGCGCGAGGCAGGGCCAGGAAGGCCGGGTCGATGTCGTGCGCTGGCAGGCCGGGCGTAACCGGTCCCGTAGCGCCGCTGGAGGACGGGGGGCCGAAGCCGGTGGCCGCGCGCGGCGCCGGTCCGGGGACGCCCGGGGAGGACGGTGTCGCCATGTCACCATCCTGGCCCGTCTCGGCGCTGTGGCGCTGACGGGGGTCGTCAGGGCGCGCCGTGGGACGGTGGGCTGGCGGACGGCGGGCCGGCTGAGGGCGGAACGGCTGAGGGCGGGCTGGCCGGAACGGCGGATGGGTCGGGCGCAAAGGCGGACGGGAAAAGCCGTTCGAGGACCAGCGCGACCCCGTCGTCGTCGTTGGACGCCGTGACCTCGTCCGCGGCGGCCAGCACGTCCGGATGGGCGTTGGCGACCGCGACCGCGTGCCCGGCCCAGGCCAGCATGGGTAGGTCGTTCGGCATGTCACCGAAGGCGACGGTCTGGGACGGTTCGACACCGGCCGCGGCGGCCAGCTCGGCCAGAGCCACCGCTTTCGACACGCCGGCTCCGGAGATCTCGACAAGGTCCAGGCTGGAGGTGGTGACGACGGCGTCCGCGCCAGCCAGCGCGGCGATCCGGGTCAGATGCTCGGCCATCGGCTTACCGGCTCGACGGACCAGCAGCTTTGTAGCGGGCAGCGCCGCGATCAGTTCCTCGACGTCGGCGACGGTCTCCTTCTCGTCCGGCCAGGCGGTGAGGAAACCGGCCTCCCGGCCGAAGGCGGCGCCGGACTCGACGGCGAAACAGGCGTCGGGCAGCAGCGCGCGGATCTGCCGGGCCAGCCGGGTCGCGGTCGTCGCGTCCAGACAGCGCCGCCCGGAAACGACTCCGGTGTCAGTGTCATAGAGCACCGCGCCGTTGCCGCAGATCGCCCGCCCACGCACGCCCGTGCGGGCCACGATATCGGCCATCACCCGCGTCGGGCGGCCGGTGACCAGGACGACCAGGGCGCCCGCGGCCTCAGCCCGGCGCAGCGCGGCCCGGGTCCGGCCGGAGACAGTGCCGTCGTCTCGGATCAACGTGCCGTCCAGGTCGGTCGCAACGAGGGCAGGCGCCGCCGACGCCGACGCCGCCGACGCCGCCGCCGGCACCGTTGGCAAGACCGGTGGGGCCGGCGGAGGTGGTCGTCCAGCGACGGGCCGACCGGGGACGGGTACTGGCACAACCGCCAAGTCAACCATTCCCGGGCGCGGCCCGCTAGCATGGATGACCGGCGGGCTGGCGGAGGAACGGCGGGAAAAACCGATGAAGACCTTTGATGAACTGTACGCGGAGCTCTCTGAGAAGTGGCGTGAACAGACGCCCGGATCGGGCTCCGTCGCCGCCCTGAACGCCGGTATTCACCACATTGGAAAGAAGCTCGTCGAGGAGGCCGCGGAAAGCTGGATGGCCGCCGAACACGAGGGGCCCGAGCGACTGGCCGAGGAGCTGTCCCAGCTGCTCTACTGGAGTCAGCTCGCCATGATTTCCGCTGGTCTTTCCCCTGAGGACGTATACTCGCGACTGTGACCGGTGACGTGGGCGGGGAGTGTGCATGCTGCGGATAGCGGTTCCCAACAAGGGTGCGTTGTCGACCGCGGCCAGCCAGTTACTGTGCGACGCGGGTTATCGGGCCCGCAGGGAGGCGGCCGAGCTCGTCGTCCTGGACGTCGAGAACGACATCGAGTTCTTCTTCTTGCGCCCCCGTGACATCGCCGTCTACGTCGGCTCGGGCCGGCTCGATGCCGGCATCACCGGCCGCGACCTGCTGATCGACAGCGGCGCGGCGGCCGACGAGATCCTCCCACTCGGTTTCGGCCACTCGACGTTCCGCTACGCCGCCACCGCCGGCGCGATGACCGACGTCGCCGAGCTGGCCGGGCGGCGGGTGGCAACCTCGTTCGCCGGCCTGGTCCAGGCCGACCTCGACCGGCGCGGGATATCGGCCGACATCGTCCGCCTGGACGGCGCGGTGGAGACAGCGGTGCGGCTTGGTGTCGCCGACGCCATCGCCGACGTCGTCGAGACCGGCCGCACCCTGCGTGCATCCGGCCTGGAGCTGCTGGGCGGCGAGATCATGCGTTCTGAGGCCGTGCTGGTGGTCAAGAAGGGCACCGTCCTCGGGACCGGCCATGAGCGACTGCTGCGCCGCGTCCAGGGGGTGCTCGTGGCCCGCCGGTACGTGATGATGGACTACGACGCGCCGGCATCGGTGGTGGAGAAGGCCTGTGAGGTCACGCCGGGCTACGAGTCTCCGACCATCTCCCCGCTGGCCCGCGAGGGCTGGGTCGCGGTGCGGGCAATGGTCCTCCAGAGCGAGCTCAACCGGGTCATGGACGACCTGTGGGACATCGGCGCCCGCGGGATCATCGTCTCCGCGATCCAGGCCTGCAGGCTTTAGGCACTGGCCCGGGCGGCCAGCCAGCCGCAATCGCGCGGTACGCCGTAGCCGATAGCCCGCCGCGGCGACCGATCGCTACCCCGCCGTCGTGTTCGGCGCCGCGGCCGCGTCCCGTCTCGGGGTCGGCCGCGCCGAACGAGGTCGCCGTGTCCCGGCCGTCCGACGCGTTGGCCGTCGAGCAGGCCGCCGGCGGGACGCTGAACGCGCTTCTGCTCGGCCTGGGCGGGCTGGTTCTGCTGGTCGGCGGGATCGGCGTGGCCAACACGATGGTCGTGGCGGTGCTGGAACGGCGGAGCGAGATCGGCCTGCGCCGGGCGCTGGGCGCGAGCCGGGTCGACGTGCGCCGCCGGTTCCTGGCCGAGGCGGTCCTGCTCGCCGTTGCCGGCGGGACCGGTGAAGAGTGTCTCGGTTGCCTTCCTGCACCGCTGGCAGTCGGCCAGACTGAAGGTCAGTCGTGCACAGTGGTACAGAACGGAACCACGCGGGAGCCAGCGAGGATGATCGTCAGGTGTTCTGTGCGCGACGCCGACACCGGCGCGAGGTACGACGTCGAGGTGTCCGCGGAGCCGGACACCTCGGTTGCCTCGCTCCTCGAAGCGTTGCCGATCCCCGTCGGTGGTCGGGCCTGCTTCGCCGACGACGAACCGTTCGACCCTGAGACGACTCTTGGCGACTCGCCGCTGCTGCACGGCTCGACGATCTGGGTCGGCGCTCCCGGACCGCCGCTGCGTGGAGTTCCAGAGGGCGGAGCCGGCGCCGTCCGGGTCGTGGCCGGACCCGACGTGGGCCTGACCGCCTGGCTGCGGCCCGGGCGTCACCGGATCGGCCGGGCCCCGGACGCGCAGGTCCGGCTGACCTGCGACCGGGTGTCGCGCAACCACGCGGTGCTGATCGTCAGCCCGGACGGCGCGGTCGTCGAGGACCTGGAGTCGGTCAACGGCACCCGCGTCGACGGTGAGCCGATCGCCGGCCCGGTCTCGCTGACCTCGCATGCGTTGATCGGGATCGGCGCCGACGAGCTGGAATGGGTCCCGCGTCCGGCTCACCCGCTGCGAACGGTGCGCGCCCCGGACGGCCGGCTGGAGTTCAACCGGTCGTTCGTGCCGTCCCCGAACGTCACGCCGGCGCGCGTCGACCTGCCCGAACCGCCCGTCCGCGCCGCGGGCGGACGCGGCTCGATGTGGATCGGCGCGCTCGCGCCGGTCGCGATCGGGCTGGTCCTCTTCCTGGTCCAGAAGAACCCGTTGTTCCTGGTCATGTGCGCAGTCGGCCCGGTTGGTCTGGCCGGCACCGAGATCGCGCAGCGCCGGGGACGGCGCCGTGAGCTGGCCCGCGTCGCCGCACTGCGGGTGGCGGCGCGGGCCGAGATCGACGCGCATGTCCGTGCCGAGGAGCGGGTCCGGCGGGCGCAGGCCCCCGACCGGCTCGACCTCATCCTGGCCGCGACCGGCGCCGACCGGAGCGTGTGGCCGCGCAACGCCGGTTCGCCGTCGGCGCTGACCCTGCGAGTCGGGGTCACGGACGAACCGGCGTCGGTCGAGCTGCGCGGGACACGCTGGCCGGAACTGCCCGCCCCGACGCTGAGCGCCGTCCCGATGACCGTCGACCTGCGCCAGGTCGGGGTACTGGGGATCGCCGGGCCGCCGGCGGCGACACGGGAGATCGCACGGTGGCTGCTGATCCAGCTGGGCGTGCTGCGCAGCCCCGACGATCTGCGGATCGTGCTGATCAGCGCGACGGACGGGGCTGATCTGGCCTGGGCGTCGTGGCTGCCGCACGTCGACGCCGGGGAGGCGAACGCCATCCCGTGCTGGGTCGGCACCACGGAGGAGACGCGGACCCGCCGCGTCGCCGAACTGCGTGATCTGATCATCGCTCGCGCGGCCGCTCGGCGAGCCGCGGCCGGCAGCGCGGCCGGCGTCGGCGCCCGGTTCACCGAGGACGTCGTCGTGGTGCTCGACGGTGCGTTGAGCCTGCGCAACATCAGCGGAATGAAGGCGGTCCTGCGCGAGGGGCCGGAGGCGGGCGTCTGCGTGATCGCCCTTGACCAGCACGGGATGAACGAGTGCCGGGCCGAGTACGAGGTCGACTCCTCGTTCGCCATCCGGCTGCACCGGGGGCTGGGGGAGCCGGGCTCGGCCGGGCGGGCCGACCGGGTCTCGTCCGGGGTGGCGGCCCGGCTGTCCCGGGCCGTCGCCCCGCTGCGCGACCGGCTCGCCGTCGGCTCGTCGGCCGCCATGCCGTTCCCGGTGCGGTTCCTGGATCTGCTCAGCGTGGGTGTCCCCACCGCGGACGATGTGGTCGGGCTGTGGAGGGAGCATGATCTGCCGACGCTGGATGTGCCGCTGGGCGCGGGCAGCGACGGCACCGTGCGGGTGGACCTGGCCGGCCAGGGACCGCACACGATGTTGGGCGGGGCGACCGGGGCCGGGAAGAGCATTCTGTTACAGACCCTGGTCACGTCGCTGCTGCTGGCGAACAGCCCCGAGAAGTTGAACCTGGTGCTGGTCGACTTCAAGGGCGGTAGCGCGTTCCTGCCGTTCGAGCGCTGCCCGCATGTCGTCGCGTTGATCCGCTCGACGGGGGAGAGCGCGGCCGACGTGTTCGACGAGACGGCGGCGAACCGGGTTCTCGCCTCGGTACGGGCCGAGGTACGCCGGCGCGAGTCGCTGCTCGCCCGGTACGGCGGCGAGATCGACGAGTACTGGCGGGCTCGACGTTCCAGTTCGGCGTTGCCGCCGCTGCCCCGCCTCGTGATGATCTTCGACGAGTTCGCTCGCGTCCTGGAGACATCCCCGAACTTCCTGCGGGAACTGGTGAACGTCGCGGCCAAGGGCCGCTCGCTGGGGATGCACCTGGTACTGGCGACGCAGTCGTTGCAGGGGAAGCTGTCGGCGGAGCTGAAGAACAACATCGATCTGCGGATCACGTTGCGGCAGAACGAGCCGGCGGACAGCACCGAGGTACTCGGCGTGCCGGACGCGGCGTCGATCCCGGGGCGGTTGCGGGGTCGGGGGATGATTCTGTGTACGAAGGATGAGACGCGGACGCCGCGGCTGTTCCAGTCGGGCTATCTGGGGGATCCGCCTCCGGTCGGCGGGGCGCGTCCGGCTCGGGTGCGGATCGCGGAGTGGGCGAGTCTGGGTACCGCCCGTCCGGACGAGACCGTCGACCATGGGGCCGCGCCGACCGACCAGCTGTTGACGGTGCGAGCGGTGGAAGCCGCCGCCGGGGCTCTGGGCGCGCGGGCGCCGTTCCGCCCGCTGCTGCCGCCGCTGCCGGCCCACCTGCCGCGCAGTCGGCTCGGCTCGCTGGCGACTGCGTCCCCGGCGAACTCCCCGGTGGCGGGCCTGCCGCTGGCCCTGCCGGCGGCCGGCACACCGTCGGTGCTCCCGCCATCCGGAGAGGCCGGCCCGCTCCGGCTGCCGTTCGGTCTCATCGACGATCCCGACAACCAGGCGCAGCCGGTGGCGGCGCTCGACCTGGTCGACGTCGGGCGGCTGCTGGTGGCCGGCGGTCCGCAGACGGGGCGGACGACGTTCGTCCGGACGTTGATCACCAGCCTGGTGACCCGGCTTGGGCCGGACGCGGGCCACGTGTACGTGATCGAGCATGCGCCGGCCGGGCTGTCGGCGTACGCCGGGCTTCCGCACTGTGGGGCCATCATCAGCGGCGGGGAGCCGGATCGTGTCCGGCGGCTGGTGAGCTGGCTGCGGGCCGAGGTTGACCGCCGCCGAAGCACTCAGCTGGCCAGCATGCCCCGGGGCGAGCCCGACCCGGCGATCCTGTTCGTCGTTGACGGTTGGGAGCTGTTCGAGAACCGGTCTGACCCGATGTTCGTCGCGACATCAGTGGTCGCCACGATCGTGGAGATCATCCAGGGCGGTCCGCCGGTCGGCGTGCACGTGGTCCTGACGGGCGGGGCGGACCTGCTGCTGAGCCGGACCGCGGCTCTGTTCACCCAGCGGCTGCTGCTGCCGTTCGGCAAGGAGGAGCTACGCCGGGCCCATCTGGGCTCGGGGATGGTCAGCCCGCCCGACGTTCCCGGCCGGGCCATCGACGCCAGCACCGGTCTGCACGTCCAGATCGCCTGGCCGGACCGGCCGCCCGACCTCCTGGTCCGGGACGCTCTCATCGCGGCGTCGGCGTCGGCGTCGGCGTCAGCGTCGGCGTCCGCCGTTCGTCCTGACCGGCTGCCGCGATCGTTCCCGCCGCTGCCTCGCGCTCTGCGTCTCGACGAGCTGGCCGTCCCGGCTCCGCCGCCGTCGAAGACCTGGCTGCCGCTCGGCGTGGGCGGGGCAGACCTGGATGTCGTCGGCGTCGATTTCTTCGAGACGGGCCCGCACCAGCTGCTCGTCTCGGGTCCTAGCGGTTCGGGCCGGACCTCGGCCGCCGCCACCGTCGTCCGGGGACTGCGTGAGCACGGGGTCGGCGTCCTGGCCGTCGCGCCGTCGCGTTCGCCGCTGCCGGAGCTGCTCGACCTGGGCGACGCCGACATCCAGATCGTCCGCGGGACGAGCCTCGCCGACGCGACGCTGCGGGCGGCGGTGGAGCCGTTCGGGGACCGGCGGTACGCGGTCGTCGTCGACGACTGCGAGCAGATCACCGTCACGCCGACCGTCGAGGGCTTCGCCGACAAGCCGACCCTGTTTCAGGACATCGTCAGTCCCGACGCTTTCGGTCAGCGGGCACTCGTACTCTGCGGCGACGCGGCCCCGATCCTGTCCGGCCAGCGACGCTCACTGACCCGGGTCGTCTCCGAGATCCTCTCCAGCGGCACCCGACTGCTGCTGACCCCCACGTCCGTCGCCTGGTTGCGCGAGCACAACCTCCGCCTTGAGCCCGACCAGCTCTTCGCCGCCCCGCCCGGCCGCGGCTACCTCATCTCCGACCGCGACGTCGACCTGATTCAATCTTGCATCTGAGTAGCGCAAGTCCGGCTATCAAGCACGCTGCATGATCACCTGTCCGGTGGACAGTTCGACCGGGTCCCGGCCCAGGAAAGCGGCATTTCGCGGTCTGGGAAGAGACTTCCGAGGTGTCCAGTGTGCCGCGGGCGGCGCAAGCCTGGCGTAAGCCGAACGGGGCGGCGGTGACGAGGTTGCGACCCCGGGTCAGCGCCGCGCCGCCGAAGGACCGCGGGCCGGCGCAGATGAGCCGGCTGCCCTCGCCTCGGGTCAGGCCGCCGGTGAGCAGGCGTAGGCCGCGGCTCATCCGGGCGGTGGCGGCGAGTTCGCGGTCGCCGGGGATCATTCCGAGGGCGTCGAGCGCGACCGCGGTGAACGATCCCGCCCGGCGGCGAAACGGCCCAACGAGTCGCCGAGCGCGGCGGCGCCGGCGACGAGGGCGGATCACTGTGCGACAGCGCCTCGTTGATCTGATGCGCGCAGGTGGAGGCGGCTTCGTCGCGAAGGCTGGCCGCGTCCAGCGCGCGTCCAGCGCGAGCCGGCGGCCGCGGGCCCGGTCCGCCTGCGCGGCCTGGCCGCGGCGGGCCGCCGCGTGCACTTCGGCGGTCAGGTCGGGGAACTCCCAGCCGGCGGTGGCCAGCGCGATCGACTGATCCGACAGCTCGTCCCGGGGATCAGGCGGGCGTCCCGCTCCGGTGGCAGCAGCAGATGGACCTGGCCCAATGCAGCCTGATAGCGGCCGGCCGCGTCCGTCCCGTCCCGCGGTGCCTGTCCGGCCTGGGTCCTTGCCGCGGCGAGCCCGGTCGGAGTAGGTCCGTAGCGCGGTGCCGCAGCCGTGGTAGGCCGTGGCGAGTTTCTCCAGGTCAGCCGGCAGATCGTGCAGGGCGTCGAGATAGTGGGGTGTAGTCCCCGACCATCGCGAGGTCGCCGCCGTTCGCCGCGATCGCCCGTAATCGATCAGTGTTCTTATCCGCCAGCCCGGCCTGGCCCGACAGCCGGGCCGCGAGGTCTCCGACGCCCCGGATCACCCGGAACCGGATCGGCGTCCAGACCCAGCACCGACCAGTCAGCCACCAACCCGACCTCCATCCGCGGAAATCACGGACCGGCCAAGGAGCTCACTCCCCGGAGCTGCTGAGCGTGGAGTCGAGGTTCTCGTGCTGGGCGACGACGGTGTTCAGGAACGACGCCATCCCGTCGAGGCCGGCGACCGCGTTCGCCGTCCCAGTGTGCCACTGGTCGTAGGACGCGCTGAACTTGTGGGAGGCCAGGTCGGTCCGGAAGCCGCTGGCGACGAGGCCGTCGATCAGGTTCTTCAGCTGGGTGAGCTGCGTTTCCATCTCGTTCTTCCCAGCTGTGAGCCGGGCGGCCGCGTTGCGCACGGCGTCGTAGTCGACGCTGATGTTCGGCATGTCTACCTCTTCTCAGGGTAACTGCTCGTCTCAGGGGCATTGCTCGGACGGCCGTCGGACCAGGAAAGCGTTTCGCTGATCGCCTCGAAAAGGCCGAGCAGATCGTCCGCGAGCGCCGTATGTGGGCTGGTCAGCACGACGTTCAGGACACCGCCCCCAGCAGGGACGGGAATGAGCGTCTGCATCATCACACCGTCGATCGGCGCCGTGCCGACCGATGCCGTGCCGACCGGCGCGCCGTTGACCGGCGCGCCGTTGACCGACGTGCCGTTGACCGACGTGCCGTTGAGCGGCGCTCGCTCGGGCCGCGCCTCGCCGTTCGGCGTCTCGCTTGCCGTCGTGCGCTCGACGCCCCGGACCCGGACCGCCCGCCCAGCCGGGAGGTCGACCAGGGCGACCGTCCGCCAGGGCTGGCCAGGGCCGGTCGGCGGGGTGGCGACGATCTGCCCGGCGATCGCCTCGACCGTGTTGTCCCGCGGATCGTCCTCGCCAGGGGTGTGGAAGACCATCAAGCTGGCCAACAGACCGTCCTCGCCGGCGATATCAGCTGCGGCAGCGCAGTAGATCGCGCCCTGCCGGTCGGCCATCTCGGCGAACGCGCGCAGCAGCTTGAGCAGCCCGGACCGGTGGGGTCGCCAGCTCGGCGCCTCGGCGATGCGGGCGTCGACCAGCCGTCCTAGTGTGCCGGTCCGGGTCGCCCGCCACGGGCTGAACTCGAACCACGACTCCGGTATCCGTAACGTGAACCAGTCCGGAGCCGCCGTCACCGCCGCCATCAGGAGGCCGCTCCACCGGGGGCCGGCCCGGCGGGAACAAGGGCGCCGGCGAGGCTCGCATCGACGGCCCCAGTCCCCTCGGACAGGCCCTGGAGCAGGCCGGACGCGCGTTCCAGTAATCCGTCCAGAGCTTTGCGGCTGTCCGAGGAGTGACTGACGAAGTTGTGCAGCGCGTTTTCGACGACCTTGGACCCGGCTTGCCCATTCAGAGCGTCGAAGGTCTCGTGGAGCGAGTCCAACGCTGCTCGAATTGAGTTGAGCTGCGCCGCTGTCTGTCGTACCGCGTCGAGATCGACGCCGAAAGCATCGGCCATCAGGAGACCCGCCGACAGTGTTGACAGTGCTGGCGGCCCTGCTCGCGCGGCCCGGCCGGGCCACACTGTTCCATCACCGGTCGAACTCCCCCCGCGCGTCGTGCTGTTCGGCTGGTTCGGATGAATCAGGCGCGTTCTGTGGTCAGAGTACCCCATGTCCGGACGGCGGGCCGCCGGTATGCGCTCCCGGCCGCGAGTTTCCCGACACACGTCCTGGATATGCCCCTGATGGGTGTATCGCGGCGCCCTGTCGCCATGGTGAGGTAAGGTGAAGGGGAGAAGGCGGGGTGGGTGGAATAGTGCTGATGCCGTGGTCGGTGCTGATGCCGTGGTCGCCGTGGCCCACGTGGCCCACGTGCGGCTCGGATGTTCCCAAGTAGCTCGGATGTTCCTAGGTAGAAGGTCGTATAGCTCCCTAGGTATATCGGGCCAGGGGGATCTCCCCAATGGTGGCGGGGAACGGGGCTCGGTGTTGTCATGGAGTTGAAGGTCGGTGAAGCCGGCAGACAATCGTCTATCACCGGGGGCGGGTATGGGGTCGGAGTCCACGGATGACGGCGGCGGCCTCCTCCCGGCCATCGAGGGCTACACCCGGTTCCGGCGAATAGCGGTCGGCGGATTCAGCGCCGTCTACACCGCGCACCAGCCACGATTCGGGCGGACGGTGGCTGTCAAGGTCCTGAACATGGACCTCCGCGACCCTGACGCCATCCGGCGCTTCAGCGCGGAGTGCCGGGCGCTGGGCGCGCTGTCCGGCCGTTCCGAGATCATCAGTGTCTACGACGGCGGTCCGACGCCCGACGGCCGTCCGTTCATCGCGATGCCCTACTTTCCGCGCGGATCGCTCGCGGACTGGCTGGACACGGTCGGACCGCTGGGCGCGGCCGAGGCTGTCGGTGTCGCGCGCACCCTGGCCCGGGCGCTGAGCGCCGCCCACGAGCGCGGCTTCCTGCACCGCGACGTGAAGCCCGGCAATCTTCTCATTGACCAGGACGGCGACGTCGTGCTGAGCGACTTCGGCGCGGCGGCTCCGATCGATCCGAACGCGTCCATCAGCGCCGCCACCTACACCCCCGTCCACGCCGCACCGGAGATCCTCGACGGGGGCCGGCACACCGCCGAGTCCGACGTCTACAGCTTCGGGTCGACGCTGCACACGCTCCTGGCCGGAACCGCGCCCTTCGCGCCTCACCCGGGCGACGGGCCGATGACCATCCTGCGTCGGATCATGGACGGTGACGGCCGGCCCCTGCCCGCATCGGTACCGGCCGGCCTGAGTGACCTGGTCAGGGCGATGACGGCGCCGGAGCCGGATCGCCGCCCGTCCCTGCCGGAGATCGAGACGACGCTGAGCGAGCTGGCCGCCACTTTCGGCTCGGTGGGGCTGCCGGACGAGCCAGCGCTGCCGGACGAGCCAGCGCTGCCGGACGAGCCAGCGCTGCCGGACGAGCCAGCGCTGCCGGACGAGCCAGCGTGGGCCGAGGGCCGGGCCCAGTCTGACGAGCCAGCTCACTCGGATGGGATCGACGAGGCAGCCGAGGCTGGCTCAGGCGACCCACCTGGCCGCGGCGATCCGGCGGGCTGGAAGCAACTGACGGAGTGGGAGGACATAGCCGACTGGATTGACGGTGGGCGCCGGGCCGATGACGCGCCCGGCGCGGCGGCGCTCGAAGCCACGGTGCCGCGCCGGCCCGGCGTCCACCCGCCGCGACCCGCGCCCGCGCCTGTGCCCGCGCCGGACAGCGGAGGAGGAGACGGCTCAGGCGACGGTGCCGGTCCCGCGGGCGGGACCGGTCCCGCGGGCGGTGCCGGTCCCGCGGGCGGGACCGATCAGGCGGGCGGGACCGATCAGGCGGGCGGGACCGGCCTGCCCGCGGCCGCGGACAGGGAGGCGTCGTTCGGGTCGGTATGGATGCCCGTACCGGACCCGAGCGAGCCGGTTGCGAGGCTGCCGGCCGAGTCCGGCGCGGGTGGTGTGACCATCCGCAACCCGTCGACCGGGCCTGTCCCGCCCGCGGCGCGGACCGGTTCCCGTCGAGCCGCGACGCCGCTGCTGGCCGTCATCGGCATTCTGCTTCTCGCCGCCGCGGGCGTCGCCGCCTGGCGGATCGCCGCGCGGCCGGCGGGCGCCACAGCGACGGTCGGAGCGCCGGTGCCGCGGCTTGCGCCGGCCGACGGCACCAGCCGGGCGACACCGGGATCGGACCAGGGCCGACCCGCGCCCGTCCCGGCCGCCGCGAGTGCCGCCGCCACCGGGCCCGCCGCCCCGGGGCCCGCCGGGACATCAGGATCCGCGCCAGGTCCGCTCGGGCCGGCCGCACCCGCGCCGCTCCGGCCGACGACAGCGATCGCGCCGACGAGCGTCCGGACCGCCATCCCGCCCGCCGCGCCGAAGCCGTCCGCCTCGACGCGCCCCCGGCCGCCGGTCGCCCAGCCCAGCGCGGTCGCGACCTCGCCGGCCGGGGCACCGTCCAGTTCGGCCGGCTTACCCGGCTTCAGCGCGGCCGAGACCGCGCTGCTCGGACGCGTCGACTCGACGATCCTCAACCGGCGGGGCTGCCAGCCCCGGACGGACCTCGAGCGTGCCTTCCAGGCGCAGGCCATGCTCGCCTGCCGGCCATACACCGGCTCTGACGTCCTCTACCTCGGCCAGTTCGCCGGCGCGGCCGGCTACAACAGTTACTTCGCCGGCCTGCGGGCCCAGGTCAGCGGGACCGGCCGTTGCCTCGACGGCGCCGAGGAGGCGACCCGATGGGGCGACGGCCCGATCGTCTGTACCCGCATCTCGACCGCTCTGGCCCAGATGGCCTGGGGTTTCGACGGCTCGCACAGCTTCGCCATCGACCAGGACGAGAGCCTGGCCACCGTCTCCCATCGGTGGGCTGACAGCCTCGCGGTACTGACGAGGTGACCCGCGGCGCCCCTGACGTGGCGCGCACACGGTCCGCGCGAGCGCGTCAGTGCCGGGCGTGGCCCAGTGCCGGGCGTGGCCCAGTGCCGGGCGTGGCCCAGTGCCGGGCGTGGCCCAGCGCCGGGCGTGGTCAGCGCCCGGTCAGCCCCCGGTGGGCCAGGATGAGCGACATGCCCTCGTTACGAGTGGCCGGGCTGAGGAACTGGCCCCGCACGGCCGAGGTGACCGTCCGGGCCCCCGGCTTGCGCACTCCCCGCATCGACATGCACAGGTGCTCGGCCTCGATGACGACCATCACGCCGCGCGGGCTCAGCGAGTCCTCCAGGGCGTCCGCGACCTGGGTCGTCAGCCGTTCCTGGACCTGCGGCCGGCGGGCGTAGAGGTCGACCAGTCGGGCCAGCTTGGACAGCCCGGTGATCTGGCCCTTCTCGTTCGGGATGTAGGCGACGTGCGCGTTGCCCATGAACGGCACCAGGTGGTGCTCGCACAGCGAGGTGAACGAGATGTCCCGGACGAGGACCATCTCCTGGTGTCCCTCGTCGAAGACCGTGGTCAGGACCTCGGCCGGCTCCCGGCCGAGTCCCTCGACGGCCTCCGCGTAGGCCCGGGCAACCCGGTCCGGGGTGCGCAGTAAGCCCTCCCGGTCCGGGTCCTCGCCGATCCCGATCAGCAGCTCACGGACGGCGGCGACGACCCGGTCGTGGTCGAAGCCGGCCGGCCGACGGCCGGCGAGAGCCTCGTCCAGCTCGAGCACGTCGTCATGGTCGTGCGCCCCGCTGTAGGACCGCGGGCTGTAGTCGAGGCTCAACGGCGTCCCCTGTCGTCGTCGTTCGGCCAGGTCGGCGGCGCCCACGGGTTGGAGATCCGGGGCGGCGCCGGCGGCGGCTGGTCCCGCGGGCCGGTCTGCCCGCCGTGCTCGGCGGACGGTACCGACGAACCGGGCACGGTACCACCGTTGGCCCCGGCTCCACCAGCGCCGTTGCCGACCCCAGCGCCGTTGCCGACGCCAACGCCGTTGCCCCCGGCAGACGCCGACGACGGGGCGGACGGCCCGGGGCCGCCGGGCGCGCCGGCGATGAGCATCTCGGGCGACTTGACCAGGTTCAGCTCGGCCGGCGTCATCACCGGCGGACGCTCGGACGGGAGGCGCTTGCCCACGCCCGTGTACGAGCCGCGGCTGGGCCGCTTACCGACCGGGGCGAAGATCTCCAGGACCTCGTCCTTGCTCAACGTCTCGGCGTCCATCAGCCGCAGGACCAGGTTGTCCAGGACGTCCCGGTAGGTGACCAGGACCTCCCATGCCTCGTCGTGGGCGGCCTCGATGAGCCGGCGCACCTCGTCGTCGATCTCGCCGGCGACGTCCTCGGAGTAGTCGCGCTGGTGGCCCATGTCGCGGCCGAGGAAGACCTCGCTCGACTCGCTGCCGAACTTCAGCGCGCCGAGCTTGTCGCTCATCCCGTACTGCGTGATCATCCCGCGGGCGATCTGGGTCGCCTTCTCGATGTCGTTGGCCGCGCCGGTCGTCGGCTCGTGGAAGACCATCTCCTCCGCCGTCCGGCCGCCGAGCAGCACCGCGAGCTGGTCGAGCATCTCCGAGCGGGTCTGGAGGTACTTGTCCTCCTCCGGGAGCTGCATCGTGTAGCCCAGAGCCCGGCCGCGGGGCAGGATTGTCACCTTGTGCACCGGGTCGGTGTTCGGCAGCGCGTGGGCCACCAGGGCGTGGCCACCCTCATGGTAAGCGATGATCTTCTTTTCCTTGTCGCTCATCGCGCGGGTCTTGCGCTCGGGGCCGGCCATGACCCGGTCGATGGCCTCCTCCAGGAGAGCGGAGGAGATGAAGCGCTGCTCGGAGCGGGCGGCGAGCAGGGCGGCCTCGTTGAGGACGTTGGCCAGGTCGGCGCCGGTGAAGCCGGGGGTGCGGCGGGCGATGATCTTGAGGTCGACGTCCTTGGCGATCGGCTTGCCCTTGGCGTGGACGGTCAGGATCGCCTCGCGGCCGAGCAGGTCGGGCCGGTCAACGACGATCTGGCGGTCGAAGCGGCCCGGGCGCAGCAGCGCCGGGTCGAGGATGTCCGGCCGGTTGGTGGCGGCGATCAGGATCACGCCGCCCTTGACGTCGAACCCGTCCATCTCGACCAGCAGCTGGTTGAGGGTCTGCTCGCGCTCGTCGTGGCCGCCGCCCAGGCCGGCGCCGCGGTGGCGGCCGACGGCGTCGATCTCGTCGACGAAGATGATGGCCGGCGCGTTCGCCTTGGCCTGTTCGAACAGGTCCCGGACGCGGCTGGCGCCGACACCGACGAACATCTCGACGAAGTCGGACCCGGAGATCGAGTAGAACGGCACCCCGGCCTCGCCGGCGACGGCGCGGGCCAGCAGGGTCTTACCGGTCCCGGGCGGGCCGTAGAGCAGCACACCCTTGGGAATCTTCGCGCCGATCGCCTGGAACTTGCCTGGATTTTCCAGGAACTCCTTGATCTCCTGGAGCTCCTCAATCGCCTCGTCCGCCCCGGCGACGTCGGCGAACGTGGTTTTCGGCGTGTCCTTGTTGACGAGTTTCGCCTTGGATTTGCCGAAGTTCATGACCCGGTTGCCGCCACCCTGCATCTGGTTCATGAAGAAGAACAGCAGGAGGACGACGAGCAGCACGGGCAGCAGGTTGAGCAGCAGCGACAGGAACACGTTGCCATGATCAACGGTGACCTTGTAGTCGACGCCGTTGGTCCGGAGGTCGTTGGCCAGGACGGTGCCCTGCTCGGTCACATACGACGACTCGAACTTGCCGCTCGGGGTCGTGACCTCGATGCGCTGCTTGGAGTCCTCGATGGTGGCCGAGGTGACCTTGCCCGCCGAGATCTGCTGCTGGATGAAGCTCAGATCTTTCTTGGCGTACTCGTTGGACCCCGAGAGCATGTTCGTGGTCAGGAGGATGACGAACAGAGCCAGGAGCACCAGGGGCACCCAGCCGCGGAAGATTCTTCTAGGACTCATCTGCCTGAAGCGCCGCGATCGAGACGCTTCGCCCTCCTGCCGTGTGTGCCGCCGCCGAACCGGTCCGATCCCTCGTGCGAGGGTACCGCCACCGGCGGGCTCCTAACCGCTCGTACATCCGTGCAACGGGCGGCTGTTGTCCCCTGTTCCGAGCGGCGGTGTGGGATCTTGCCCGTCAGTGAGCCCCCCGGGCGATCGCGTCCTCGGTCAGGGTGCCGACGAACGGCAGCGCCCGGTAGCGCTCGGCGTAGTCGAGGCCGTAGCCGACGACGAACGCGCTCGGGATGTCGAAGCCGACGTAGCGGACGTTTAGGTCCACGGTCAGCGCCTCCGGCTTGCGCAGCAGCGCCAGCACCTCCAGTGACCGGGGGTTGCGCGAGCGCAGGTTCTTCAGCAGCCACGACAGCGTCAGTCCGGAGTCGATGATGTCCTCGACGACGAGGACGTCCCGGCCCTCGATGGAGCGGTCGAGGTCCTTGAGGATCCGCACCACGCCGGACGACGACGTCGACGAGCCGTAGGACGAGACGGCCATGAACTCCAGGGTGACCGGGACGGTCAGCGTGCGGGCCAGGTCGGCCATCACCATCACCGCGCCCTTGAGCACGGCGACGAGCAGCAGCTCGCGGCCGGCGTAGTCGGCGTCGACGCGGCCCGCCATGGCGCGCAGCCGGGCCTGGATGTCGGCCGCGCTGACCAGGACCTCGGCGATGTCGGGATGGCCGCGATGGCCGGGATGGCCGGGATGCTCCCTGTCACCGACCGCGACCCCGTCACCGGCCGTGGCTTCGACGGCCGTGGCTTCGACGGTCGTGGCTTCGCCGGCCGGCGCATCGACCGACGGCACGGCCTCGCGAGCTTGCGCGGTGTCCTTCACGCTCAGCGTTCCCTCCCCGTTCGCACCTCGGCCGCCGCTCGGCCCGATCCTGATCCTGCCATCGGCCCGGGCCGCCGCGACCTGGGATGGGAGCGGGATCGCGCCCTGCCCCCGCCAGCGGGTGACCAGCGCGTCGACGGCGGCGACCCGTTCGGCGCTCAGCGCGCCGGGCGAGCTGCCGGCGGCCAGCGCGGCCCGGCGCAGCACCCGGCCGCGCACAGCCGGCGAGAGCGCGGCCAGCCCGGCCACCGCCAACTCCACCGCCGCTCCGGCGGGGACGGCGAGCTCGGCGTAGGCGGCCTCGGCCCGCGCGTCCAGGTCGTCGGCGTCGGCCCGCAACAGCGTCGCCGTCCGAGCCAGCGCCTCGGCCACACCGGGTCCCAGTGCCTCCTCCAGCGCCGGCAGCGCCGCCGAGCGCACGCGGGCTCGGGCGAAGGCCGGATCGGCGTTCGTCGGGTCGTCCCAGGGCGTCAGGCCGTCCTCGGCGCAGGCGGCCCGGGTGACCGCCCGCCGCAGCCCCAGCAGGGGTCGGCGGATCGGCCCGGCCACCGGCGCGATCCCGGCCAGTGACCGGGCGCCGGATCCCCGGGCCAGCCGGAGCAGTACGGTCTCGGCCTGGTCGTCCAGCGTGTGGCCGAGCAGGATCACCGGCGCGCCCAGCCGCTCGGCGGCGGCCAGCAGGACGGCCCGGCGGGCGTCGCGGGCGGCCCCCTCCGAGCGCGGCGAGGGCGCGCAGAGCACTCGCACCGGCTCCAACCCCAGCTCACGGCAGCCGGCGGCGACCCGGGCCGAGCGGTCGGCCGAGCCCGCGTCCCAGGCGTGGTCGACGATCAGGGCGCCGGCCCGCAGGCCCGAGCGGGGCGCGACGAAGGCCAGTCCGGCCGCCAGCGCCAGCGAGTCCGGCCCGCCGGAACAGCTGGCCAGCACCAGCGATCCCGCTGGCAGGTCGGCCAGGGCCCGCCGTACGGCCACCCGCACCGCCGCCACCGCCGGGGGTGGTCCGGTCACCGGCGCTCGGGTTTCAGACGAGGACGAGGACGAGGCGGGCTGGGATCGGGGCCGGTGCTCAGGCCGACAGGGACGGGCGGGTGCCCAGCACACGCTCCATCCACGCGCCGGGGTCGGTCAGCTCCGGCCGGATCGGGAGCGTCGCCGGCGAGCGCCAGATCTCGTTGAACCCGTCCACGCCGACCTCGCTGGTCACGGCGCGCACGAACGCGCCGCCCTGCCGGTACTGCTGGAGCTTCAGGTCGAGCCCGAGCAGCCGGCGCACGAACCGGTCGATCGGCGAGCCGCCGCCCCGCCGGGCCTCGAACTTGGAGCGGATCTCGGCCACCGAGGGCACCACGACCGGGCCCACGGCGTCCATCACGTGGTCGGCGTGGCCCTCCAGCAGCGTCATCAGCGCCTGCAGCCGATCGAGCACCTCACGCTGGGCCGGGGTCTGGAGCGCCTCGACCATGCTGGTCGCGCCCCGGTCCCGTACGGCGCCCCGGATGGCGCCGATCGCGCTGTATACCCGTTCCATCAGTGCGTCCGGGTCGAGGTCGGTGGCGTCGATGAAGTTGCCGATCTCGGTCTCGAGGTGGGCCCGCAGCCAGGGGACGGCGGAGAACTGGATGCGGTGGGTCTGCTCGTGCAGGCACACCCACATCCGGAAGTCGCGCGGGTCGACCCCGAGCGACTGCTCGGCCTGGGCGATGTTGGGGGCGACCAGGCTCAGGCGCCCGGCGGGGACGACCGGCTCGGCCGCGGCCTTGGTGAACGAGGGCCCGGCCGGCGCCGCCGCCGGCGGGGTGGCGTCGTCCGGCGGGACGAAGATCTCGTACTGCCCGAGGACCTTGCTGGACAGGTAGGCCAGCGCCGAGCCGAGCTGGACGCCGGTGACCCGCCGCCCGACCGCGCCCGGCGTCCTGGCCCGCGCGTTGGCGGCCAGCTTGCCCGCCAGCGGGGTCGTCACCACCCGCAGACCGGCGACGTTGGAGCGCGCCCACTCGGGCCGGTCGACGACCACGATCGGCGTCGGCGCCCCGGCGTCGGGCATCCGGGTGTATTCGCGGACGAAGCCCTCGGACTCGACCGCCAGCTCCCGCAGCTGGGCGACGACGCCGTCCGCCTCGGCCCGGGTGAGCGCCGGCCCGGGCCGGACCAGCCGGCGAGCCGTCGTTACCGCGAGGTCCCAGTCGACAAGCTCAGCGTCCACATCATCAGCGTACGCCGGTTCTCCCCGCCCGCCACCGTGCTCGCGCCAGCCCTCCACCTCGGTTCCGCTCCCGGCGGTTGTGAGGGCTGTGCCGGTTATGCCCCGGGTTGGCCGGTGCCGCCGTCGCCGCCAGGGCCGCCCGGTCCGCCTGGTCCGCCTGGTCCGCCCGGTCCGGCCCGGCAGCCGCAGCCGCCGAGCGCGGCCGCCACCCGGTCGAGGGCGGCGTGGGTACCCCCGGTGTCCTGGACCGGGGCGAAGAAGCCGAACAGCAGCAGCTGGCCGTCGGTCGTCATGACCTCGCCGGCCAGGCTGGTCACGGTGCGCAGCGTTCCGGTCTTGGCCCGCACCCGACCGGCGCCGGCGGCCGCGTCCGGCGTCAGGTAGCGGGGGCCGAGCGTGCCCGAGAAGCCGGCCACCGGCAGGCCGCTGGTGATCGCTCGCAGCTCGGGGTGGCCGGGCAGGACGGCCTGGCGCAGCAGCCGGACCAGGGTCGCCGGCGCGATCCGGTCGTCGACGGACAGGCCGCTGACGTCGCGCAGCGCCGTCCCGGCGAGGGGGACGCCCTGCCCGCGCAGCACGCCGAGCACCGCGCCGGCCGCCCCGTCGAACGTGGCCGGCTGCCCGTGCCGCCGGGCGACGAGCCGGCCCAGGCACTCGGCGATGTCGTTGTCGGAGTTGGTCAGCATCCGCTGGACCAGCACCGGGATCGGTGGGCTGGCCACCGCCGCCACCTGGCGGGTCGCCACCGGCGCCGGGCCGGTGCCGGTGGCGCCGACCCGCACGCCGGCGGCCCGTAGCGCGTCGGCGAAGCGGGCCGCGGCCAGGCCGGTCGGGTCGGGCGAGCGGGCGTCGGAGCCGCCGGAAACACCCGGGACGCCCGGGTTCACCCGCCCGCCGGACACCTCGAGGGCCGAGACGGGGGTGACGTTGCCCTCGGCGACGTACCCGTCACGCCAGCCGGCGGCCAGGCCCGGCCCGGTGAAGGCCGACCCGTCGCCGACCACCGCCGACACCGAGGTGATGCCGGCTCGCCGTACCTGCGCCGCGAGGTCGCTCAGCGTGGCCAGCGCCGGATAGGCGCCGGGCGCCGCGGTCGCGCTCAGCGTCGGATCGCCCCCGCCGACCAGCCACAGCGTGCCGCCGGGCGCGATCGAGCTGTAGACGACCCGGGTCATGATCGTCTCGGCGGGCCCGAAGGTCTCCAGCGCCGCGGTCGCGACGGCCAGCTTCACCGTCGAGGCGGGCGTGGTCGGGACCTCGGCACGGGCCGAGTAGAGGACCTTGCCGGTCAGCGCGTCCTCGACCAGGCCGGCCGGGGAGCCCAGGGCCGGGTCCGCGAGGGGGCCGGCCAGGCGGCGGGCCAGCGCGGCCGGATCGGTGGCCGGAGCGTTCGGGTCCGGCCCGGCGAACGCGGTCGCGGCCGGTCGCGGCGCGCCCGGCGAGTGGGGGACGGTCGCGGCCGGGCCGCTGGGCCCGGCGTAGAGCTGCCCGGCCAGCAGCGCGCCGGCGATCGCCGTCAGCCCGCCCACGCGCGGACCCGGGGTGGGCAGCGTCACGCGAACACACTAGTGGCTGGTCGGCGGGATGCGGCGCCGTTCGCGGCCGTTCGCGCCGGGCCGGGGCCGAATGCGTCCGACGACAGGCGTACGGCCGCGCGCAACCTCCCGGCGCCGGGTACGGCAACCGCGCGGACATCCCGACCTGTTACGGTTTTGACGCGACCGCCGGTAACCGTCGGCGGCGCGCCACGCGCCGGCACCGCCGGCACCGGCCCTGGCTGGCCCGGTGCCGACCCGTCCGGCGCGTATGAGCTTCATGAGGGATCATTCCCGTGACGTCACCACAGGCACGGCCCTGCCCGGGCCGGGCAGGGCCCGTTCAGGTGAGACGGCACTGGGTGAGACGCCGGCGAGTGCGGCGGCGCCCGGTGAGGCCGACAGCGGCCTTTCCGGCACTCAGGGGTACCGGTACTCAGGGGTAGAGGAGACGGCATGGGACGGCGTTCATGAGCTCGGCGGGAGATGAACAGACGACGACAGTGCCGCCCGTACCGGGCGGAACCGGCAACGCCACAGGGGGCGGAGTGCACCTCGAGTTTGACGTGACCATCGAGATTCCGAAGGGCCAGCGGAACAAGTACGAGATGGACCACCACACCGGTCGGATCCGTCTTGACCGGATGCTGTTCACGTCCACTCACTATCCCTCGGACTACGGCTTCATCGAGGGCACGCTCGGGCGGGACGGAGACCCGCTGGACGCGCTCGTCCTGCTGGAGGAGCCGACGTTCCCCGGCTGCCTGGTGCGCTGCCGGACGATCGGCATGTTCCAGATGACCGACGAGAAGGGCCCGGACGACAAGGTCCTGTGTGTTCCGGTGGCCGACGTCCGCCAGGAGCACCTGCGTGACATTCGTCACCTGCCGGAGTTCGACCGGCTGGAGATCCAGCACTTCTTCGAGGTCTACAAGGACCTCGAGCCCGGCAAGTCGGTCGAGGGCGCGGCCTGGGTCGGCCGGGCAGACGCCGAGAAGGAGATCCTGGCCTCGATCCGTCGCCAGGACGAGTCCCACGGTGTCGACGGCGACGAGGGCGACGAGCACCAGCAGGCCGCCAGCGCCTGAGTCCACCTGCCCCGCCCGCCCGCCTCGCCGCGGGTGGGCGGGCCGGCGGCCTGGCCGGGCCGCCGCGAACCCGCGTGAGGTGATCATGGGAATCGTCACTCCGGGTTTTGGCGGCCGGCGCCGGGACGACGGGGGGAAACTGCCGCCCGGCCAGTACCTGACCAGGGACTTCCCGGTCCTCTCGGCCGGGCCGACGCCGCGGGTCGCCACCGAGCGCTGGGAACTGGCGATCGTCACCGAGACCGGGCGGCGCCATTCCTGGGACTGGGCGGCCTTCACCGCCCTGCCGGTCGAGGACATCACCGTCGACATCCACTGCGTGACCCGGTGGTCGAAGCTCGACACCGCGTGGTCGGGCGTTTCGCTGGACACCCTGCTGGCCGAGGTCGACACGAGCGCCGAGTATGTGATGGCGCATTCCCACGGCGGCTACACGACGAACATGCCGCTGCCGGACCTGCTGGGCGGCCGGGCCTGGATCGCCCACCGCTACGGCGGGCGACCGCTGGACCCGGAACACGGCGGCCCGGCCCGCCTGCTCGTCCCGCACCTGTATTTCTGGAAGAGCGCCAAATGGGTCCGCGAGCTGCGGCTGCTGGCCCGGGACGAGCCCGGTTTCTGGGAGGACGCCGGGTATCACTCCTACGGTGATCCCTGGCGTGAACAGCGCTATGAAGGCGACTGATCCCGCCGTGTGGCCACCCGCCCGAAGCGACCGGGAGAATGGGCGGAGCCCCCGGTCGCGGAGGGCGGCAGGTTGGCGGGTGAGCAGCCGGCGCGTCGGACCCTCGGCCCGGCCGCGATGATCTGGTTCGTCGCGACCATCGCCGCCGTCCGCCCGGAGACGCCCAGCGCGCGGACGCTGGTCCTGACCGTCCCGGGCTGGCCGGGCCACGAGGCCGGCCAGCACGTCGACGTCCGCCTCACCGCTCCCGACGGCTACAGCGCGGTCCGCTCGTACTCGATCGCGTCGGCGCCGGACGGCGACCGGGTCGAGATCACCGTGGACACCGTGGCCGACGGCGAGGTCTCGACGTACCTCACCGGCCTGGCCGCCGTCGGCTACCCGCTGGAGATCCGGGGACCGATCGGCGGCTGGTTCGTGTGGCGGCCGAACCAGTGGGAGCCCGTCCAGCTGATAGCCGGCGGCTCCGGGATCGTCCCGCTCATGGCGATGATCCGGGTATGGGCGGCCAGTGGGAGCCAGGCACCCCTGCGCCTGCTCTACTCGGTGCGCGGACCCGACTCGATCTTCTACCGGGACGAGCTGGAACGCCTCCGGGACACGACCGCGGTGTCGGTCACCTATGTCTTCACCCGCGACGCCCCGCCCGGCTGGGAGCGCCCGCCGGGCCGGCTGGACGCGGCGTTCCTGCGCCATCGGACCTGGCCGGCCAGGCGGCGCCCGACGCTGTACGTGTGCGGGCCGACGAGTTTCGTGGAGGCCGTGGCCGACTTCGCCACCGGCGCCGGCCACGATCCCGCCCGGGTCCGGACCGAACGGTTCGGTCCGAGCAGCGAGTCGGACTGACCCGCCGGGCCGGCCCGGCCGGCTCAGCTCGGGGCACCCAGCCCCAAGGGGCCGGGTGGTGATCGGTATGGCGGCCGGTGGGTGAACGTGGGGCGTTTTGCGCCGGGCCGTGTGGGGTAGCCCACTCCAGTGGAACGCCCGCCGGGCCGGAGCGGGCGTCGGGCAGCCACGGAGATCCGTATGCGTTATCTGCCATCGTGCGCACTGACTTTCCGTATCCACCGTCCTCGGCGCGCGGACCTCGCATGCGCCGCCGTGGTCCTGCTTCTCGCCGCCGCCGGCGGCGCGGCCCTGATCATCATTCACCACCCGGCCGCGGCGGCCGGGGTTCTGCTGGCCCCGGTCCTGGCCGGCTTCCTGGTGGTTGCGACCGCGCCGGCCCGCCGTCGCCGCCAGGTCTTCCGTGACTGCTCCCGCGCACTGGACGAAGCCGTCCACGACATGGCGACCACCGGCATCCACCAGATCGAGGACTGGCTGCGCCATCCGACCCGCTGACGCGGCCCGCCGGACTGGACGGAGTGAGCGGTGACTGTATGGAGTTATGGAGTGGGCGGGGACTGGACGGAGTGAGCGCGGTCAGCGACCCGGCGCGGGCAGCCAGTCGGTGGCCAGCGGGAACAGATAGCGATCGCGGATAAGGGTCAGCAGCCGGCGGGCGGAGCTGGGGGAGCGGGCCGCGCCCGCGGGCACCCCCGGCCCGACCCGGGCGTAGGCACGACGGGCCAGGTTCTCCAGCAGCGCGACGGTGTCACCGGCGACACCGCCGGCACCGCCGGCACCGCTGGCGGCACCGGCACCGGCGGCCCGGCCTCGGTCCGGGCTGGCCAGCCGGCCGGCCAGCTCGATCAGATCCCACCCGTCCGGGCGATCGCGCTCACCCGGGCTCAGGCCCGGGCCCCGGCCGGGCCTGTCGTCGCCGCCGCCGTCGCCGACATCGCCGTCGCGACCCGCGGCACCCTCGCCCGGCACGAGCGCCAGGCCGGTCGCCCGAGCCAGCCGGGCCAGCGCGACCGGCCCCAGCATCCGGTCCGCGTGCTCCGGGAAGATCCCGGCCAGGAAGATCGCGCCGTCGCCCAGGCGCCGCCAGACCGCCGGCCGGTCGCCGGCCGGGACCGCGTCGAGCAGCCCGGCCAGCCGCGGCAGGTCGAGCTCGTCCCAGCGCTGCCGCCGCCAGCCGCGTTCGGTGCGCCGCGCGACAACGCCGGACGCGACCCGCGAATAGGAGGCCAGCAGCTCGGCCAGGTAGAGACGGTGGTCGGGGACCGCGCCGAAGGCGGCCAGCGCCGGGCCGTCGAACACCGGCACCCGGGTGCGGGCCCCCGTCCGCTCCGCCACGTAGGCGCGGCCGACGAGGTCTCCGGTCGTCCGGTGGATGGCGGCCGCGAAGACCAGGAACGGCGAGATGTAGGTGAAGCGGCCCGGGGAGTCCTGAGTGGCCGCGACGCCGGGGCCGCCGGGGACGGCGCGGCCGGGGCCGCCGGGACCGGCCCGCAGCAGCCGGTCGGTCACGGCCGGCCGGTCGAGCAGGTCGAGGATCAGCGTCGGCTCCCGGCGCAGCGCGGCCGCCTGCTCCGGGCGGCCGCCGGCCAGCGCCAGCAGGTCGGAGCCCGTCAGGTGTTCGCCGTATCGGCGAGCGGTGGCCTCACGTTCATCCATCCGTTCATTTTCCCGCGTCACGCGCTTCGCCGCGGGGTGTCTCGCTGTCCCCGCCGGCCGAAACCCGGCCGCTGTGACGCACGGCATCTGGCTAATGTGACGTTGACGTCAGATGGAGACGCTACACTTCGGTGCCGTGAGGACGACGGACGTGAGCGCGCAGGTCCCTGCCCCGCCTCCGATGGGCGCCGAACATCCACCCTCGGACCGCTACAAGTGGATCGCCCTCTCGAACACGACCATCGGCATGCTGATGGCGATGATGAACAGCTCGGTGCTGATCATCGCGCTGCCGGACATCTTCCGCGGCATCGGCATCGACCCGCTGGCGCCGGGAAACACCGCCTATTTCCTCTGGGTGCTGATGGGCTTCATGCTCGTCACGTCGGTGCTGGTCGTGAGCCTGGGCCGGGTCGGCGACATGTTCGGCCGCGTCCGCATGTACAACCTCGGGTTCGCGCTGTTCACCCTGTTCTCGATCCTGCTCGCCGTGACCTGGATGCACGGGGCGGCCGGCGCCTGGTGGCTGATCATCATGCGCATCCTCCAGGGCGTCGGCGGGTCGTTCCTGCTGGCCAACGCGAGCGCGATCCTCACCGACGCCTTCCCGCCGCACGAACGCGGCATGGCGCTGGGCGTCAACGGCGTCGCCGCGATGGGCGGCTCCTTCATCGGCCTGATCGTCGGCGGCGTGCTCGCGCCGGTCGAGTGGCACCTCGTCTTCCTGGTCTCGGTGCCGTTCGGGCTGTTCGGGACGATCTGGGCCTACCTCAAACTGCGCGACAACGGCGTGCGGACCCCGGCCCGGATCGACTGGGCCGGCAACATCGCCTTCGCGCTCGGCCTGGTCGCCGTGCTCACCGGCATCGTCTACGGGCTCCAGCCCTACGGTGGGCACACGATGGGCTGGACCAACCCGTTCGTCCTGACCTGCATGCTGGGCGGCGTCGCCGTGCTGATCGGGTTCGTGTTCATCGAACGGCGGGCGGACGACCCGATGTTCCGGATCGACCTGTTCCGGCGGCGGGGCTTCGCGCTGGGCAGCCTGGCCGGCCTGATGGCCGCGCTCTCCCGGGGCGGCCTGCAGTTCCTGCTGATCATCTGGCTGCAGGGGATCTGGCTGCCGCTGCACGGCTACTCGTTCGAGCGGACGCCGTTGTGGGCCGGCATCTACATGGTCCCGATCACCGTGGGCTTCCTCATCGCGGGCCCTCTGTCGGGCAGGATGGCCGACCGGTTCGGTGCCCGCCCGTTCGCCACCGTCGGGATGCTGCTCACCGGCGCGGCCTTCGTCGTGTTGCTGATCATGCCGATTGACTTCCGTTACCTCTGGTTCGGGCTGGCTCTGTTGCTGATCGGCCTGGCCATGGGCCTGTTCGTCGCCCCGAACACCAGCGCGGTGATGAACACGCTGCCGCCGGACCAGCGCGGGGTCGGCGCCGGCATGCTCAACACCTTCCAGAACTCGGCCACCGTGCTCTCGATCGGGTTGTTCTTCACCGTCCTCGCGCTCGGGCTCGCGGCCCGGCTGCCGCACACGCTCGAGTCCGGGCTCGTCGCGCAGGGCGTGCCGGGCGCCGAAGCGCACCAGGTCGCCGGCCTCCCGCCCATCGGAACGATGTTCGCGGCGTTCCTCGGTATCAACCCGATCGAGCAACTGCTCGGGCACTCGACCCTGGCCCAGCTACCGCCTGACCGGGCGGCCTACCTGACCGGGCACAGCTTCTTCCCGTCCCTCATCTCCAGCCCCTTTGCGCATGGTCTCCATCTGGCCTTCGCCTTCGCGGCCGTCGCCTGCCTGCTCGGGGCGGTATTCTCCTGGCTACGAGGCGGTAACAGCCCGCGTCAGGAGCGGTCACGGAAAGTCGAGATCGCGGCGGGCCTGGCCGGCGCGGCTGAAGCCGCCGCCGAGGAGAGCGGAACGGGGGCGCCGCTCCCGGCCGGAGATCCCAACCGGTAGGAGTCGACATTGCCCGTGGCACGCGCATTAGGTCGGGACTCGGGTGAGCGCGGCCCCGGCGAGCTGGACGGCGGTCAGGACGACGGTGGACTGCGCGCGATCGGGCAGGCCGCCCGGGAGTGCGGCGTCTCGGTCCGGGCGTTGCGCTACTACCAGGAGATGGGTCTGATCATGCCCTCCCGGCACACGTCGGGCGGCAATCGGTTATACGCGGAAAGTGACCTCGCCCGGGTTCGCCGGATTCGGGAGCTCCAGCAGCTGCTCGGCTTCAACCTGGACGAGATCCGCGGCATCCTCACCATCGAGGACCAGCTTGCCGAGTACCGCAGCGACTATCAGGCGAGCGTGGACGAGTCCGACCGGGTCCGGATCGGCGACTCGGCGCTCGAGGCCTACGCCGAGCTGCGCCGGGAGGTCGAGCGGAAGATCGGGCGTCTGACCGCCTTCCGCGACGAGATCGACGGCCGGGCCGAGCGCATCCTGCTCCGGCGGGAGCAGGCTGAGGACGGCCCGGTGACCGCCGAGCGGTAGCGCCGCCGCGGTCCTTTCGGTTTCTGATCTGTCGGGCGCTTTCAGATCTGTCGGGCCAGTTCTGATTGGGCGGGCAGCAATCCGGGGCCGCCGCGGCTCCGAATGAGGTGTGTCCGCCGCCAGCCGGGCCCGGCGGCCGGGGACGCTCGGATGCGGGAGGTGCGCTGACAGTGCCGACCTCTGACGCGCGCCCGCCGTCACCACGGATCGTTGACACCTCTGGGGGGGTCGGCGGAGCGGACGGGTCCGGCGGGGATCGGGCCGGTGAGCTGCTGCGCCGGGTCGGGCGCGGTGACCGGGACGCGTTCGCCGACCTGTACGACCTGCTCGCCTCCCGGGTCTACGGCCTCATCCGGCGGGTGGTGCGGGATCCGGCCCAGGCCGAGGAGGTCACTCAGGAGGTCTTCGTCGAGGTGTGGCGGAACGCGGCCCGCTTCGACCCGGGACGGGGCAGCGGGCCGCGCTGGGTCTGTGCACTGGCCCACAGCCGGGCGGTCGACCGGGTCCGCTCGGCCCAGGCCGCCTCCGACCGGGAACGCCGGTTCAGCGCCCTGGCGCCGCGCGACGCCGACTCCGGTCACGATCTGGTCGCCGAGACCGTCATCACCCGCCTTGAGCACGAGCGGGTCCGGCGCTGTATGGACGGCCTGACCGACCGCCAACGCGAGTCGATCACGCTCGCTTACTACAACGGCTACACCTACCGTGAGGTGGCCGAACTTCTGAAAGCCCCGCCCGCGACGGTCAAGACCCGGATGCGGGACGGCCTGATCCGGCTGCGGGACTGCCTGGGGGCGGGATCGTGAGCGAGTCAGCCGAGGCCCACACCCTGATCGGCGCCTACGCGCTGGACGCGCTGGACGGCGCCGACCGGCGCCGCGCCGAGCGCCATCTGGCCCGCTGCGCGGCCTGCGCGGCCGAGTTCGACGCGCTGAGCGCGTCGGCCGCCTCGCTCAGCCTGTCCGTCGCGGCGCCGCCGCCGGCCGCGCTGCGGGCGGCGGTACTGGCCGCTGTCGACGTGACACCGCAGCTCCCGCCGGTGCCGGGCCGCCGGTCCCGGCCGGGCCACGCCGCCCGGCGGAGCCCGGTCCGGACCCGGCGGAGCCGGCCGGTGCTGGCCACGACCGGTCTGGTGGCAGTGATCATCCTCGCCGTGCTCGGTGGCGTGTTCGGGGGGGTCGCCCTCGACCAGCATCACCAGCTCACCCAGACCCGTTCGCGGGACGCCGAGCTGCGCATGGCCGCGGCCGCCGCCGCGCTCGCCGACGCCCGGCCGCTGACCGGCGGCGGCCGGCTCGCCGCCGTGGCCAGCGGGGACCGTGCACTCGTCGTCGCGGCCGACCTGCCGGCGCTGCCGCGCGGGCGGGACTACCAGCTGTGGTTCATCGGCGCGGGCCCGGCCGCGGTCCGATCGGCCGGGGTCGTCGACGGCCGGGCCGGCCGGCTCGAGGAGTTCCTGACCGTCCCGGCCGGGCCGGGCCAGCTCGCCGTCACGGTCGAGCCGGCCGGCGGTTCGCCCCGCCCGACGTCGACCCCCCTGGCGTCGGTACCGCTGCGAACCTGACCGCCGCGAACCTGACCGCCGCGGCCGACAGGGGCGCTGCCCGTCCCGGCTGGCCGGGACGGGCAGCGCCGGCCCGGTCCGGCTCAGCCGACCGGGACGGCCGCGCCCTCGGGCAGTTCCTGCCGGCCGCCGCGCAGCATTGCCGTGATGATCACAAACGCGGCGAACACGAGCACGGCGCTCCAGACGTAGGACGTGTGGTAGCCGTGGAGCGCTGCCCGGGCCGTGAGGTCCGCCGCGCCGGCGTGGCTGGTGGTGTAGTTCGCCACCGCCGTGGTGAACACGGTGTTCAGCAGGGCGGCGCCCAGCGAGCCGCCGACCTGCTGGGTGGTGTTGACCAGCGCGCTGGCCACGCCGGCGTCGTGTGCCTCGACGCCGAACAGCGATGTGCTGGCCAGCGGAACGAACACGAGGCCCATCCCGAAGCTGATCATCAGCTCGGCCGGCAGCACGTGGCTGGCGTAGCCGGTGTGCAGGCCCGTCGTCAGCAGCAGGAGCAGGCCACCGGTGGCCAGCAGCGAGCCACCCATCATCAGCGGCTTGGGACCGGTGCGGGGCAGGAACTGGCCGCCCAGACCGGCGGAGACGATGATGCCGATGCTGAAGGGCAGGAACGCGAACCCGGTCCGCAGCGCGCTGTAGCTCAGCCCGCTCTGGAAGTAGTACGTGAGGAACAGGAACATCGCGAACAGCCCACCACCGACGAGCAGCGACGCCAGGAACGACGCCCCGCGGGAGCGTTCGGCGGGGACCCGCAGCGGCAGCAGCGGCGCTTTCGTCCGGGCCTCGATGACCACGAAGGCGACGAGCAGGACGATGGACAGCGCCAGCAGCAGCAGCGTGGTCGTCGAGGACCAGCCGTCCTCGGACGCCTTGGTGAAGCCGTAGACCAGGGCGAGCAGGCCGCCGGTGACCGTGATCGTGCCGGGGATGTCGTAGCTCGGCTTGCCCTCGGCCTTGCTCTCGCGCACGACCGGGAGAGCCAGCAGGGCCACGATGACCGCGATCGGGGTGTTGATGAACAGGCACCAGCGCCAGGAGGCGTACTCGGTGACCAGGCCGCCGACGATCAGACCGATGGCGGCGCCGCCACCGGAGATCCCGCCGTAGACGCCGAAGGCGCGGGCCCGCTCCTTGGGCTCGGTGAACGTCACCGTGATCAGCGACAGCGCGGCCGGGGCCAGGAGCGCGCCGAACGCGCCCTGCAGCGCGCGAGCGCCGAACAGCAGGCCGGCGTTGGGGGCGGCGCCGCCGAGCGCGGACGCGGCCGCGAAGCCGATGAGGCCCCACACGAAGACCCGCTTGCGCCCGACGTAGTCGGCGATCCGGCCGCCGAGCAGGAGCAGGCCGCCGAAGGCCAGCGTATAGGCGGTCATCACCCACTGCCGGTTGGCTTCGGAGATGTGCAGCGCCTTCTGCGCGTGCGGGAGCGCGATCGTCACGACGGAGGCGTCGAGGACCACCATCATCTGGGCGGCGGCGATCACCCACAGGGCGAACCACCGCCGCGGGTCGGACACCTGTGGAGAGTGGCCGACCGCGGCACTCTGCTCGGTGCCCGAGGAAAGGGTCGTCACGGAAGTTCTCCTTGGTCTGGGCACGGCTTGGTCTGGGCACGGCCGAGCACACGGTGCCTGGGCCGTCGGGCTGGTGTCCATTGGTTTTTGAGTCAGCCGGGCGCCGTCGTCCGGCGGGTTCTCGGCGCGCCAAAGATCCGTCCGGTGACGGGAGACGCCGGGAGTCGGGGCTGGTCTGGTCCGGGCTGGTCTGGTCTGGGGCCTGACTGGTCAGTCGTTGCGGGTCATCAGCGGGAGCAGGACGCGGTCGACGAGCCCGACGTAGAACTTCTCGTCGATGGGCTCACCGGTCACCAGGAAGCGGAAGAAGAACATTGCCGGCGCGACCTCGTGCAGAGCCTTGGCCGCATCGTCCGTTAACGGCTCGCCCCGGGCGACGGCCCGTTCGACCAGCTCGGTGGCCGCCGCGAGCTTGTCGTCGTGCATCTGGCAGCGCAGCGAGGAGGAGAGCTCCGGGCAGTCGCGCATCGCGAGCATGACGCCCGTGAACACCGCCACGTCCTGCTCGGCCAGCGACCGGCCCAGGTCCCGGAGCCAGGCCAGCAGGTCCGCCCGCAGGCAGCCGCCGTCGGGCGGGGTGGTGGTCGTGCCGCCGCGGCGGCGGATGGCGTCGGTGACCAGCTCGAGCTTGCCTGGCCACCGGCGGTAGATCGTCGCCTTGCTGGCCCGGGCCCGCGAGGCGATGGACGTCATGCTCATCCGGTCGAAGCCGACCTCGACGAGCAGCTCGAGCGCCGCGTCGAGGATGGCCTGTTCTCGCGCTTCGTCGCGCGGACGACCGCGGCCGGGGCTGGGGCCGGGACTGGGACGCGGGCTTGGGCTTGGGCTTGGGCTTGGGCTTGGACTCGGGGGGGACGGTTCCGCCACCGCCGCCGGCCCGGCGGGCGCGTCCGCCCCGGCCGCCGGCGCCGCGGCGGGCGAGGACGCCGTCCGGGTGTCCGAGCTGGTAGACGTCACGGTCAGCCTCCTCCCATCCTCGGCTCGATTTTCAATACAGTACCGTACTGTACATATAATCTGCGAGCTGTACAGCACCCGGTTCGCGGGTCGCGGTCAGGGCCCGGCCACCGAGGACGACATCGTCGCGCGCACCTACGACAAGTTTTGCCCGGGCGCCGCCGGCCCGGTCCCCCCAGGCCGGCCCGGGCCCGGCCGATACTGGGGTTCATGCCGTTGCGAACGCCGTTCACCGACCTCCTCGGAGTGCGCCACCCGATCGCGCTGGCGCCGATGGGTGGCTGTGCCGGCGAGGCGTTGGCCGCCGCCGTCAGCGCCGGCGGCGGCTTCGGGATCATCGGCGCGGGCGGCGGCGAGCCGGCCTGGCTGGAGCGGGAGCTGGCGACGGCGACGCGGAGCGGGCGGCTCTCGTGGCCGCCCGGGGCGAGGAGACAGAGCGCGGCCGCGTCCACGACGTCGCCCGGGCCTCGGCCTGGCCGGCCCGCTACTCGGCCCGGACGCTGCGCAACGCCTTCGGTGACCGGTGGCGCGGGCGGGAGGACGAACTGGCGTCCGACGCCACCGCCCAGGCCGAGTTCCAGGCCGGCTGGGAGCGCGGCGACCTCGACGTGAAGCCGGTCTGGGCCGGCGAGGCCGTCGACCTGATCACCGACTCTCCCCGCGCGGCCGACCTCGTCGAGGCGCTGGCCGCCGACGCCGAGCGCGCCGTCGCCCGCCTCGCCGCCGCCGCCGGCGGGTGAGCCGGCGTCAGCGGGCGGTGAGGACGAGGCGGGCGGGGCCGCGCAGGTTGATGCGGCCGTTCCAGGTCAGCTCGGCCAGGGTGGGGGCGGGGAAGCGGGCGGCGAAGCGGGTGAAGACGACCTGGGCCTGCATCCGGGCCAGGGCCGCGCCCAGGCAGTGGTGGATGCCGACGCCGAAGGACAGGTTGCGGCGGGCGTCCGGGCGCGTGATCCGGAAGACGTCCGCGTCCGGGCCCCAGAACTCGGGGTCCCGGTTGGCCGCCGCCACCCCGCCCATGACCAGGGCGCCGGCCGGGATCTCGACGCCGCCCACGACCGTGGGGGCCAGGGTCACCCGTCGGACCAGGTGGACCGGGGTGTCGTAGCGCAGGACCTCCTCGACCGCGTCGGCGGCGAGTTCCGGCCGCTCGCGCAGTGCCCGCGGCTCGGCCGGGTGGCGGACGAGGGCCAGCAGCCCGGCGGCGAGCAGGCTGACGGTCGTCTCGTGGCCGGCGACGTAGAGCAGGACGACCTGGGCGACGCGCTCGGCCTCGTCCAACTCGGCCGAGGCCAGCGCGGTCAGCAGGTCGCGGCCGGGACGGCGGCGCTTGCCGGCCAGCAGTTCGCGCACGATCGCCGCCAGCTCGGCTCCGGCGTCGTCGATCGCCCGCCGGGAGGCCGCGCCGGACACGGGCTCCATGGCCGTCGCGACCGTCCCGCTCAGGGCGCGCAGCCGCTCGGCGTGGTCGACCGGAACGCCCAGCAGGCGGGAGATCAGCGCGAACGGCAGCGGGAAGGTCAGCTCAGCGACGACGTCGGCCTGGCCGGCCTCGGCCAGCCGGTCGAACGCGGCGTCGGTCATCGCCTCGGCGTGCGGGCGCAGCTCGGCGTAGTGGGTATACGGGTCGGCGGCGAACTCGGGCGTGAACGGGTTGAACACGAACCGGGCCGGGGCGGTGGACGCCCCCGACCGGGCCCGGTTCGTTTCCGTGAACGGCGGCTCTGTGAATGGCATGGCGCTCGAGGGGCAGGTGGGGCGGGCGGGCGGGGCGGTCAGCCGCCGAAGCGCGCGGGCAGCTCGGCCAGGCCGCGGATGAGCATGTTCGGCTTGTACGGCGGGGTGTCGGTCAGCAGCTCCATCGACGGGACGCGCTCGACGATCCCCTCCAGCAGCACCTGCATCTCCATCAGCGCCAGCGGCGCGCCCAGGCAGTAGTGGGCGCCGAGGCTGAACGACAGATGCCGGGGGACGCGGTTCTGGCCGGCGAACCGGGTCACGTCGAACCGCTCCGGGTCGTCGTAGGCGGCCGGGTCACGGTTCGCGCAGGCGATCAGCGCGACGATCCCGTCGTCCGGGCCGAACTCGCGGCCGGCGATCTCCATCGGGTGCTTGGCCGAGCGAGTGTTCATGTGGATGGGGGAGTCGTAGCGCAGCAGTTCCTCGACGGCGGCCGGGATCAGCTCGGGCTGGCGGCGCAGCAGGTCCATCTGGTCGGGGTGGCGCATGAGCGCGAGCATCCCGTTGCCGACCAGGTTCACCGTCGTCTCGTGGCCGGCGATGATGAGCGTGACGCAGGTGCCGAGCAGTTCGTCGGCGGTCAGCCGGTCGCCCTGCTCCTCGACGGCGGCCAGCGCGCCGATCAGGTCGTCGCCGCCCTCGCGGCGGCGCCGCTCGACCAGGTCGCGGAAGTAGCCGAGGAACTCGGGGATGGAGCGGTTGCGGGCGGCCAGGTCCTCGGGCGGCAGGATGGCGTCCGGGTCGAACGCGCGGGCCAGCGCCTGCGACCAGACCTGGACGAGGGGGTGGTCCTCGCGCGGGACGCCGAGGATCTCGCACACGATGGTGAGCGGCAGCGGGTAGGCCAGGACCTCGATCAGGTCGAACTCCCCGGCGCCGAGCGCGTTGTCGAGCAGTTCGTCGACGAGCGCCTCGATACGGGGCCGCAGGCCCATGACCCGGCGCGGGGTGAATCCCTTGGTGACCAGGCCGCGCAACCGGGTGTGGTCCGGCGGCTCCATCCACAGGAAAGTACTGGGAAAGGTGCTGGCGGGAATGGTCGGGTGCAGTTGCTCGGCCTCGTGGTCGTGGCCCCAGTCCGCGCTCTGCAGGACGGCGGTGCAGTCGCGGTGGGTGAAGGACATCGGCAGGCCGAACGGCCCGTCGTGCAGCGGGCCGGCCGCGCGCAGCTGGCGGTAGAACGCATACGGGTCGGCCCGGTTGGCCGGGTCGAACAGGGCGGCGATCAGATCCGGGACCGACTGCGTTCCGGGGGTCTCGGTACGCTGGGCCGGCGTGCTGAGGGTCGACGAGCTGAGAGTCGTCGAGCTGGCAACGGACATCGCGGGGCTCCTCTCCGGCCGCGGTCGGGGAATGTTTCACGGCCGGGTGTCGACGGCGCCGATTCGCGCGGGGATTCGCGGTGGAACAATCCGCCGCTGATCTAAGAATGTCTTCTTTAGGGCCTACTGTAGGCGCCGCCGTCTCCGGCCCGGGCCCGCGATCGGCCGTTAGTATCGATCTATCGTCCCGGCGGGTTTCCCGTTTTCCAGGTTAATAGCGGACGAACACCGACGTTCGGGGAGAGAGTTCAGGCCACCTCGCCGCCGCGGGCCAGGACGCGGGCGGCGACGGCCGGGCGCATGAGCGCCGTCGGCGGGTCGATCAGGTTGATCACCCGGACCAGGGCCCGGGCGACCACCGGGTCGCGGTGGGCGGCCCGCTGGGCTCGGGCCGAGTAGGCGGACGCGAACCGGTCGCGCGGGCCGGCCTTGATCGTCACGCCGGGGTGGCGCAGGTCGGCGGCCAGGCACATGTCCCAGGCGACGGTAATCGCCGGGCCGGCCGCCCGGTAGAAGCGGCGCGGCAGGTCGGACCGGCCGTCCGGCCCGCCCCGGCGCCGGTCGGCCAGGCAGTCCCGCAGGGCGAGGGCGTGCTGGGCGGCAACCGTCATCCCCTGCGCGTAGAGCGGGTTGAGGCTGCACAGCGCGTCCCCGACGGCCAGGAACCCGGCCGGCGGCCGGCGCAGCCGGTCGTAGCGCCGGCGCCGGGAGCCGCGGAAGCGGTAGGGCAGCGGCGACGAGAGCGGGGTCGTCTCCTTCATCAGCTCGGCGATGTCGGACGCGGCCAGCGTCGCCGCGAACGCCTCGAAACCGGCCGGGTCGCGCGGCGGGTGCTCGCCGAGCATCCCGACCAGCGTCACCAGCCAGCGGTCGCCCTCCAGCGGGACGGCGCCGCCGCCCGGCCGGCCCGGCGGCATCCCGATGATGACGCTGGACGCGCCACCGAGGTCCCCGGGGCGGCGCCGGTAGACCCGGGAGGTGTAGCCCAGGTCGACGTCGACCTCCTCCACCCGCGGCGCGGCGTGGCCGAGGGCGGTCAGCCAGGTCCCGGCGCGGGACCCGCGCCCGGAGGCGTCGACCACCAGGTCGGCCGGCAGGAGTTCGCCCCCGGCCGGCCCGTTCTCGTCCGGCGGCCCGTCCTCGTCGCGGGCGAGAGCCCGGAGCCGGACGCCGGCGATCCGGTTGGCGTTGCCGTCGGCCGGCACGAGGCCGGTGACCGTCACCCCGGTCCGGACCCGGACGCCGGGTCGGGCCAGGGTCCGTTCCCGCAGGACGTCCTCCAATAGCGGCCGGCTGGCCAGCACCGAGACGAGGCCGGTCGGGGTCGGCTTCGTCCGCAGGCCACCCAGGTACCAGCGGTTGCCGACCAGGATCTCGGTGGTGGACGCGCCGCGGGCGATCAGCTCGTCGACCAGGCCGGGGTAGAGCTCGGCCATGATCTGCCGGCCGCGGTCCATCAGGCCGTGCAGGTGGCGGCCCTGCGGGACGCCCCGGCGCCCGTCCCCGTCGCCCCCGTCCCCGTCGCCCCCGTCACCATTGCCAACGCCCCTGTCACCATCGCCAACAGCGCCGCCCAGCGGGTCCCGGTCGAGGATCGTCACCTCGGCGAACGTCTCGCTCAGGACCCGGGCGGCGAGCAGGCCGGCGATGCCGGCGCCGACGACCACCGCCCGCCCGGCCCCAGCCCCGGTCATGTGGCCGCGGCTTCGGCCACGGCCTCGACGGCCGGCGCCGCCACGGTGGGCCCGTCGACGGCGTACCGGTCGCCGGGGCGGGCGATGTCGATCGGCCCGGAGAACTCGCTCGCGGCGTCGGCGCGCAGGCTGCCCAGCCAGCGCGCCGAGCCGGAGATGAAGTGCGTGAGGACGAGCCGCCCGACCCCGGCCGCCGCCGCGATCTCCCCGTCCTCCCGCCCGCACAGGTGACCGTGGTCGCCGTCGTCGTGGTGCAACAGGGTGGCCTCGGCCAGGAAGACGTCGGCGGCGCGGGCCAGGTCGACCAGCCGCTCGCTCATCCCGGTGTCGCCCGTGTAGGCGACGACCCCGTGGGGCGAGCTCACCCGGGCCCCGCAGTTCGGCGCGGCATGGGGCAGGCCGTGCATGGTCACCTCGCAGTCGCCGATCTCGAGGATGTCGCCGGGTCCATACTCCCGCACGTCGAACCCGACCTCGAAGGCTTTGTCGAAGACGGGCAGCGTCGGGATCGGGAACAGGCCGGCCCAGCGGGTCAGCAGCGCGCGGCCGCCGCGCGGGACGTAGAGCGGGACCGAGCGGAAGTCGGCCTCGTCCACCGGCTGGGCGTCGTCGGGCATCGGCCCCGCGATGCGCAGCAGGCGCCGCACCAGCGACTTGCCCAGCGGCAGCAGGTCGTAGCAGTGGTCGACGTGGAAATGACTGATCACGACGGCGTCGAGGGTCTCCGGGCCGCCGCGCTCGCTGAGTGCGAGGGAGATGCCGGGGCCGGCGTCGAGCAGCAGGCGGGCGCCCGGGGTTTCCACGAGGTACCCGGAGCTGGCCTGGCCGCCCGCGGGCATGCCGCTGCGGCAGCCGAGGATCGTCACGCTCAGGTTCTCAGCCTGGCTGGCCGCCGCGGCGTCGCTGGTGGTACCGGTCACCGGGGTGCGAAGGTCAGAGGTCAAGAGTCAGCCGCTCCGAGTGTGATCGGGAAACACAGATCATCATGGTGGTGCCGGTCTGGCGTTCGGACTCGGTGAGCACCGAGTCGCGGTGATCGACCTCGCCGGCCAGGACGGTCGTCTCACAGCTCGCGCAGGTGCCCTCCCGGCACGAGGACGGGACGTCCAGACCGGCGTCGGCCAGGGCGTCGAGGATCGACTGGTCGGGCTGCACCGGCACGAGCTGGCCGGTGCGCTCGACCAGGACGGCGAACGCGGTCTCGGCCCGGGGGCCCGCATCCGGTTCGCGAGGTTTGAAGCGCTCCACCCGGGCCGTCGCGCCGGCCGCGGCGCACGCCTTCTCGACCGCGTCGAGCAGTGGGCCGGGACCGCAGCAGTAGACCAGGCCGTCCGGGCCGGCGGCCGCGGTGATCTCGGCCACCGGAAGCAGGTCGCGCTCGTCCTCCGGCCACAGGACCACCCGGTCGCCGTAGGCACCGAGCCGACCGAGGAAGGCCATCCGATCCCGCCGCCGGCCACCGTAGTGCAGCCGCCAGCTCGCCCCGGCCGCCGTGAGCTCGGCCAGCATCGGCAGCAGCGGCGTGATGCCGATGCCACCGGCGACGAACTCGTAGTGGCCGGCGGGGGAGAGCGGGAAGTTGTTGCGCGGCGCGCCCGTGGACAGCGGCGCGCCGGCCTCGAGCACGTCGTGGAGGAAAACCGAGCCCCCCCGGCTGTCCTGTTCGCGCAGCACCGCTATGTGCCACGCATTCTCGTCGGCCGGGTCGCCGCACAGCGAATACTGCCGGGTCCCGACGGTGGGAATGTGAACGTCGATGTGCGCGCCGGGCGCCCAGGCGGGCAGCGCGCTACCATCGGGGTGTTCGAGGACAATAGACCGGACGTCGTCGGCCTCAACCTTTGTCTCGCGCACCCGCAGAGTCAGCCGGTCGGGCGGTGAAGTCACGGCACGAAGTCTCTCACGGGGTCTTGCGATTTTGCCGCAATCGGCCCATTGGAAGAACCGATCACCCGGCGGGTGGCATCGGTTGAAAGAGAAGTCACACCCGGTCGGGGGACGGGCCGGCCCGCGCCCGGCGGGCGGGCCAGGCCGGGCCCGGGACGCGGCCCGCCCGGTCGCGGCGTGGCGGCCGGGCCTGGCTCCCCGGCTCCCGCCCGCCGTCCGGGGCACCGGCCCGGGAATCGTCGTCGTCCTTTCAGGCGATGTCCTTTCAGGCGATCGCGAATTTCAATCACACGTGCTCAGTGCATGTTGTTCGTGGCACGTTAACGCCGCGGACACCATGCCATGCTGGAATTGCCCTCGCCTTCGGAGGGAGGCGCAAGTCGAGGTACCCCGAGTTGGAATACGATGGCAAACGCATGTGGATCGCGTTACCGGAATATTCTCACCCGGCGTTGCCGCTGAACCGCGCCGGGGTGGGGGAGGAGAGATTCGACGTGGCCCGGATCGAGGTCGAGGGGCTGTCTCGGCGATTTGGATCGTTTGCGGCCATCGAGGGTGTCAACCTGCGGGTGGACGACGGCGACTTTCTCGTCCTGCTCGGCCCCAGCGGTTGCGGGAAATCCACCCTGCTGCGCATGATCGCCGGTCTGATACCGCCGTCGGACGGCCGGATCCTGCTGGACGGCCGCGACATCACCCACGCGCCGCCGCGCGAGCGCGACCTGGCGATGGTCTTCCAGAGCTACGCGCTCTACCCGCACCTCACCGTCGAGCGCAACATCGGCTTCCCGCTGCGGGCCCGCCGGGTCCGGCGGGCCGAGGCGGCCCGCCGGGTGGCCGACGTCGCGAAGATGCTCGACCTGAGCGAACTGCTGCACCGCCGGCCCCGTGAGCTCTCCGGCGGCCAGCGCCAGCGGGTCGCGCTCGGGCGGGCCCTGGTCCGCGACCCCGGCGCCTTCCTCATGGACGAGCCGCTGTCCAATCTCGACGCGAAGCTGCGCACGGCCACCCGGGCCGAGATCACCGACCTGCACCGCCAGCTTGGCTCGACCTTCGTCTACGTCACGCACGACCAGGTCGAGGCGATGACGATGGCGACCCGGGTCGCGCTGCTCAACCGCGGCCGCCTCGAGCAGGTCGGCGCGCCGACCGAGGTCTACGACACCCCGGGCTCGGTGTTCGTCGCCGGCTTCCTCGGCTCGCCGCCGATGAACCTGCTGGACGCGCGCCTGGCCCGCCGGCCCGGCGCGGCCCACGCCGTCGCGGACGGCGTCGACGCCCGCCTCGAGCTGCCGGCGGACGTCCCCGAGCGGCCGGTGATCCTCGGCATCCGCCCCGAGCACCTGCGGGTCGTGCCGGCCGACGTCCCCGGCGCCGGCCCCGCCGCCGGGGACGCGGCCGGGGACGCGGCCGGAGCGGACGCGGTCGCGCTGCGCGGCACGGTCAGCCTGGTCGAGAACCTGGGCAGCGAAGAGGTCGCCCACTGCGAGGTCGGCCCGGCGCGGATCTGCGTGCGCGCGGCCCGGCCGATCGGGTTGCGGGCCGGCGAGACGGTCGCGCTCGCCGTCCGGCCCGAGCACACCCACCTGTTCGACCCGGACAGCGGCCGCCGGCTCACCTGGCGGCCCGACTCCGCCCCAGCCGTCGACACCACAGCCAAGCCAGTCCCAGTCACGGCCGCCGCGCCCCCGCCCGTGCCCGCCGACCCATCGACCCCCGCGCCGCGATCCGAACCACGCCTCTCCCCCGCACGGAGCACGAGGAGTTCCACGTGAAGAAATTGTTGTCAGCGGCCGCGCTCGCGGCCGCGGTCGCCCTGGGCGTGGCCGCCTGTGGCAGCCCCGGCGGCTCGTCGTCCTCGACGGCGTCCGCCGCGGGTGCGAAGCCGATCCCGGAGCTCAAGCCCGACCAGAAGGTAACCATCACCTTCGAGAGCTACAACTTCGGCCTGGCCGGCCCGTGGACCGAGACGTTCAACGAGCTGCTGGGCAAGTTCAAGGCCAAGTACCCGAACATCACGGTCGTCGGCCAGAAGCCGCTGGGCTCGAGCCCGAACCCGGCCAGTGACGCCATCTCCAGCGTCCAGCAGCAGGCCGCCGCCGGCAAGGCGCCCGACGTCGACCAGCAGGGCTTCGACGCGCTGAACTTCATGGTCAACTCCCTCGGCGCCAAGCCGCTGGAGGACGTGGTCGGCAAGCCGGCGGTGGACGCCAACTTCGGCGGCGCGCACCCGTTCTCGCCGAGCGTCACCACGCTGGCCAACGTCAAGGGCAAGACCTACGGCGTGCCGTTCGTCCTGTCGACGCCGATCCTCTACTACAACAAGACGCTGTTCACCCAGGCCGGCCTGGACCCGTCCAAGCCGCCGACGACCTGGGACGAGGTCGCCACCGACGCGGCCGCGATCAAGGCGAAGACCGGCAAGGACGGCGCCTACATCGACTGCCTGACCAAGGGCTCGAAGGACTGGTGCCTGCAGTCGCTGATCCGCTCCAACGGCGGCCGGGTCATCTCGACCGACGGCAGCAAGCTCAGCTTCGCCGACGCGCCCGCTGTCCAGGCCGTCACGATGGCCCAGGGGCTGGTCAACAGCGGCTCGACGCCGAAGCTCCAGCAGAAGCCGGCCTACACCGAGTTCGCGGCCGGCGGCATGGGCATGATCCTGGAGACCAGCGCGGTTCAGTCGGTCTTCCAGAAGGGCGCCAAGACCGGCAAATGGGAGCTCGGCGCGGCGGCCGAGCCGGCCTTCGGCTCCCAGCCGGTGATCCCGACCAGCTCCGGCTCGGCCCTGTTCATGCTCTCCAAGGACCCGGTTAAGCAGCGGGCCGCGTGGGACCTGATCACCTTCCTGACCAGTGACCAGGCTTACGACGTCATCTCCAGCAAGATCGGCTACGTGCCGCTGCGGCCAAGCCTGGTCGACTCCGCGGCCGACCTCAAGCCGTGGGCTGACGCCCACCCGCTCATCCAGCCGAACATCGCCCAGCTCGCGAAGATGGAGCCCTGGGTGGCCTTCCCCGGTGACCAGTTCGCCCAGATCCGGGACGGCTGGATGTCGGCGGTGGAGAGCGTCGTCTACCAGGGCAAGCCGGCCGGCCCGACGCTGAGCGCCGCTCAGACGACGGCCAGCGCGCTGCTGCCGAAGGGATAGTCGACGTGTTCGTCGAGACCGCGCCGCCCTCGGCGGCGCGGTCACCCGTCACCGCCGCCCGCGCCACGTGGCGCCGCCGCCTGGCCCGGGCGGCGGTGCCGTACGCGTATGTGGCCCCGGCCCTGGCCATGGTCGTCATCTGGACCTACCGGCCGCTGGTCGGGACGGCCCAGCTCTCGCTCTACTCCTGGAACCTGCTGCCGACGGCGCCGGCCAGGCCGGTCGGGCTGGACAACTACCGGCGTCTGCTGGAGCTGCCCGACCTCGGCCACGCCGTCGGGCGGACGTTCCTGGTGATCGTCGGGCTGCTGCCGTTCACCCTGCTGGTGCCGGTCGTCGTCGGCCTGCTGACCCGGCGGGTGCGCGGGCGGGCCCGGACCGTCTACCAGGCGATGATCTTCGCTCCGTTCCTGGTGGCGCCGGTCGCGGCGGCGTCCGTCTGGCTCTGGCTGCTCGACCTGCACCAGGGCGTGGTGAACCGGGCGCTGGGCCTGTCGGTGAACTGGTTCAACGACCCGCACCTGGCCCTGTGGGCGGTCATCCTGATGACCGGCTGGAGCCTGCTCGGCTTCGCCGTCCTGGTCGTCGCGGCGGGGCTGGCCGGCATCAACCCGGACTACGCGCAGGCGGCGGCGCTCGACGGGGCCCGCCGCGGGCAGATCACCCGCTGGGTCACCCTCCCGCTGCTGTCGCCGACGCTGGTGTTCCTGTTGCTGATGACGGTGCTGCTCTCGGGCCAGCTGACCTTCCCGTTGATCAACACGGTGACCCAGGGCGGCCCCCTCAACTCGACCACGACCATCTACTACCTGCTGTGGGACTACGGCTTCCGGGACTTCAACGCCGGCCTGGCCTCCGCCGCGGGCATCCTGTTCTTCCTCGGCTTCACCGTGCTCGCCGCCGGCCTGGTGTGGCTGTCCGAGAAGGTGACCTTCCATGACAACTGACGTGGCACCGCTGGTGCTGGACGAGGGGCCGGCGGCGACGGGGGAGGCCGGGCTGGCGAGCCCGGCCCCGCCCCGCCGCCGGGGCGGCCCGGCCGAGCCGGACGAGCCGGTCGGGGAGGTCTCGCGGGCCTCGGTCGTCGGCGGCCACGCCGTCCTGGTGCTGCTCGGGCTGGCCTGCATCTTCCCGATCTACTGGCTGTACGTGACGTCGCTGCGCACCTCGGACGACATCTTCAGGCTCACGCCGTTCCCGTGGCCGCTGTCGGTCAGCAGCTACAGCGAGGCAAACAAGGCCGTGCACATCGGCCGCCTGCTGGTCAACACGATCGCCGTGGCCGGCCTGACCGCGCTCGGCCAGATGCTGGTCGGGCTGCTGGCCGCCTACGCCTTCGCCGCCTGGCGGTTCCGTTTCTCCCGGCTGCTCTACCTGGCCTTCGTCGGGACCTGGCTCGTCCCGTTCCAGGTCACCATGCTGCCGAACTACACGCTGCTCAACCGCCTCGGCCTGCTCAACACCCTGGCCGGCGTGGTCATCCCGAACCTGTGCTCGGCGCTGGGCCTACTGATGCTGCGCCAGCATCTGGACGGCTTCCCGAAGGAGCTGCTGGAGGCGGCCCGGATGGACGGCCGCTCGTCCTGGGCGACGCTGTGGACGGTCGTCGTGCCGAACCTGCGCCCGGCGCTGGCCGCGCTCGGGATCCTGCTGTTCGTCAACTCCTGGAACGAGTACTTCTGGCCGGCGTTGGTCCTGCAGCGCAGCAACTCCGTCATCCAGCTCGGCATCGCCAGCTTCATCGGCAGCGCCGACCAGGGCCTGCCCTGGGGGCCGCTGTCGGCCACGGCCGGGCTGGCCTGCCTGCCGGTGTTCGTGCTCTACCTGGCGCTGCAGCGCCACGTGGTGAATGGCTTCGTGCACTCCGGGCTCAAATAGGCCCGGGAGCGCCGGCACCGGGCGGGCCGGCGACCCGGTCCTGGCCATTACGAATACCAATCCGGCGATCCACGGTGACGCGGGAAAATCTACGGTACGTTGTCGGGGCCGGTGATGAATGTATTTCGTCGGCCCGATCGTCCGCTGTCCGCCGAGTCCTGGCGGCGGCCCGGGAGGCCTGATTCACAATGCCCGGTTCACTATGACCACCGCGTCCCGCCCGTCGCAATTCCCGCTCCCTGACGCCGGTTCCGAGCCCCGCCGCAAGACCGTTAGCAACGCCTATCTGCACCGGTTGCAGCGCCGGCACTTCCTGCTGTTCGACGTCCTCCCGTTCGTCGGGACGGTCGCCGCGCTGGCCCTGCTGGCCGTCCGGCCGCCCGGGGTGGCCGAGCTCGCGTCGCTGTTCGCGTTGTGGCTGCTCACTGGGCTCGGGATCACCGTCGGCTACCACCGCCTGTTCACCCACCGGACGTTCCGCGCCACGCCGGCGGCCGCGGCCGGGCTCGCGGTGCTCGGCTCGATGGCCGGCCAGGGCCCGGTGCTGTCCTGGGTGGCCATGCACCGGCGCCACCACGAGCTGGGCGACCGGGACGGCGACCCGCACTCGCCGAACCTCTCCGGCGACGGTGTGGCCGGACGGCTGCGCGGGCTGGCCCATTCCCACTTTCTCTGGATGCGCCGGCACGACTATCCGAACATCGCCCACTACGCGCCCGACCTGATCCGCGACCGGCGCCTGGTCCGGGTCGCCCGGCGTTATCACCTGTGGGCGGCCCTCGGTTTCCTGCTGCCCGCCCTCGTCTGCGGCCTCGTCTACCAGAGTGCCTACGGCGCGCTCAGCGGGCTGCTCTGGGGCGGTTTCGTCCGGATGTTCGTCCTCGAGCACACCATCTGGTCCATCAACTCTTTCCTGCACAGTTTCGGGACCCGGCCGTTCCCGTCGCGGGAAAGGAGCGCGAACGGCGGCGTCTTCGCCCTGCTGACGTTCGGCGAGTCATGGCACAACAACCACCACGCCTTTCCCGACTCGCCGTCGTTCGGCCTGACCTGGTATCGGCTCGACCCCGGGTACTGGACCATCCGGCTGCTGGTACTGCTCGGCCTGGCCCACGACGCCGAGGTGCCCAGCCGGGAGCGCATAGCCGCCCGCCGCGGCCGGCACACCACCGGCGCGACCGCCTGAAGGAGACAGAAAACCATGGCGCGGCCCACCGAAGAAGAGATCACGACCTGGTGCCGGGAGTACCTGGCCGACCTGCTGAACGTTCCGGTCGCCTCGATCGACCCGGACACGGACTTCGACCGCCTCGGCGTCGACTCCGCCCTGGCCGTCTCCCTGCTGGTCGAGGTCGAGAGCCGCTACGGCGTCGAGGCGCCGCCGGAGGCGCTGTTCGAGAACCCGACCATCAGCGCGCTCGCGTCCTACCTGCGCGCCCAGGTTCCGGGCGCCCAGGTTCCGGGTGACCAGATCCCGGGTGAACCGCGCCCGGCCGACGTGGCCTGACGGTGGTGGACACCGCCACCAGTGCCGTGACCAGCGCGGTCACGCGCCGGGCCGAGGCGGCCGACGCCGAACGGGCCGCCGCGATCCGGCATCACTACGACGTGGGCAACGACTTCTACGCCCTCTGGCTGGACGAGTCGCTGACCTACTCGTGCGCGATGCCGGCCGGCCCGGACGACTCGCTGGGCGCCGCCCAGGCCCGCAAGCTGGACTTCCACCTGGACGCGGTCGGGGCGGGCGCCGGGCAGCGGGTGCTGGACGTCGGCTGCGGCTGGGGCTCGGTGCTGGCCCGCCTGGCCGAGCACCGCGGCGCCCGGGCCGTCGGCCTGACCCTGAGCCCCGAGCAGGCCGCCCACGTCCGCGGGCTGCGCCTGCCGGGCGTCGAGGTCCGAGTCGAGGACTGGGCCCACTACCAGCCCGAAGCCGCGGGCGGGGCGTTCGACGGGATCATCTCGATCGGCGCCTTCGAGCACTTCGCGACGCCGGAGGACAGCGCGGCCGAGCGGATCGAGCGCTACCGGAGCTTCTTCACCCGCGCCCGCGACTGGCTGCGCCCCGGCGGCACGCTGTCGCTGCAGACGATCGCCTACGGCAGCATGCCCCGCGAGCAGGCCAGCCGCTTCATCCAGGAGGAGATCTTCCCCCGGGCCGAGCTGCCGACGATCAGCGACATCGCGACCGCCGCCGACGGCGTCCTGGAGATCTGCCGGCTGCGCAACGACCGGCTCGACTACGCCTGGACGTGCGAGCAGTGGGCGTCCCGGCTGCGCCGCCGCCGAGCCGAGGCGGCCGCGCTCGTCGGCGCCGACGTCGTCGACCGGTACGCCCGCTACCTGCGGATGTCCGCGCTCGGGTTCCGGCTGGGCAAGATCGGCCTGCTGCGGATCGTCCTGCGCGCCCTCGACAGCTCCTATGGGGGCGGCCGGGCGGGCAGGTCATGACGACGGTCGCGCCGGGGCCGGACGCGCGCGCGCCGGTCCGGTTCAACCCGTTCAGCCCGTCGTTCCGCGAAGATCCCTACCCGGCCTACCGCGCGCTGCGCGAGACCCGCCCGGTCCACCGGACGATGGGCATGTGGGTGCTGACTCGGCACGCCGACGTCCGGGCGGTGCTGGCCGACCGGACGTTCGGCGTCGGCGTCATCCCGGCCCTGATCTCGAAGCAGGCGGCTCGGGTCGCCGGCCCGGACGTGGCCCGCATCGCCCGGCTGAGCCGGGCCTCGCTGGTGTTCACCGACGACCCCGACCATGCCCGGCTGCGACCGGTGCTCAACCGGGTCTTCACCGCCCGGGCGATCGCCGCCCGCCGCCCGCACGCCGCCGCGGCGGCCGATCGCCTGCTCGCCGCCGCGAGCGCGGCCGGGGCGGCCAGGGCGGCGGGGGCGGCGGGAGCGGCGGGGGAGATCGACGCGGTGGCCGACTTCGCCGCCCCGCTGGCCGTCGGCGTCCTGTGCGACTGGATGGGCCTGCCGGCCGAGGTCCGCGCCCGCGTCGCCGGCTGGACGCACGACATCCGCTTCCTGCTCGAACCGGGCCTGATGTCGGCGGCCGACTTCACCCGCGTCCGTGAGGTCGTCGAACTGTTCGTCGCCGCGCTGGAACCCGTCGTCGCCGAGCGCCGGGCCCGGCCGGGCGACGACCTCATCAGCGCGCTGCTGGCCGCCCAGGCAGGGACCGGCGACAGCGCCCGGCGCGGCGACGAGGAACTGCTCTTCGTCTGCATCATGTGCTTCGTCGCCGGCGTCGAGACGACGACGGCCCTGATCGTCAACGGGCTGCTCGCGCTGCTGCGCCATCCCGAGCAGGCGGCGCTGGCCCGCTCGGCGCCGGGGCCGGGGCCGGGGCCGGGACTGGCGGCCGGCGTGGTGGAGGAGACCCTGCGCTACGACAGCCCGCTGCAGATGACCAAACGGCTGGCCGGGGTGGACACGGTCGTCGGCGGCGAGACGATCCGGGCCGGCGAGCAGGTCCTGCTCTGCCTGGGCGCGGCCAACCGGGACCCGGCGGCGTTCGAGCGGCCGGACACCTTCGACGTCACCCGGCCCGGCCGCGCCCACCTGGCCTTCGGCCACGGGATGCACGTCTGCCTGGGCGGACTGCTGGCCCGCCTGGAGGCCGAGGTCGCCTTCGAGGCCGTGTTGCGCCACCCGATCCGCCTCGCCCGGCCGGGCGACCCGGTCGAGTGGCAGGACCACAGCTTCATCGTCCGCCGGCCGCGCCGCCTGCCGGTCGCGCTCGGCGCCCGCCCCGACTCCGCTGGGAGGACCGCGTGATCGTCGACGCGCCGCTGCCGGACGTGCTGGCGGCCCGCGCGGCCGCCGAACCGTCCGCGCTCGGCTTCCTCTTCCTCAACGAGTACGAGGAGGAGACCGACCGGCTGACCTACGGTGAGCTGCACACAAGGGCGCTGGCTATCGCCGGCGCGCTGGCCGGGGCCGGGGCGGCGCCGGGGGAGCGGGCGCTGCTGCTGTTCCCGCAGTGCCTCGACTTCATCAGCGCCTACTTCGGCTGCCTCTACGCCGGGGTGGTGGCCGTGCCGGTCAGCCCGCCGCGGGCCGGGCGGCTGGCCCACTCGACGCTGTCCGTCGTCCGGGACTGCCAGCCGGCCGTCGTGCTCACCGTGGCCGCGATGGCCGACGTGGCTACCGCGGCGGCGGCCGAGGCGAAGGTCAGGGCCGTCTGCCTGGCCGTGGACGAGCTCGGCCCGGTCGCGTCCGGCGCGGCGGCCGGTCCGCCGGTGGCGGCCGAGCCGGACGCGCTCGCGTTCCTGCAGTACACCTCCGGGTCGACGGCCGACCCGAAGGGCGTGATGGTCACCCACCGGAACCTGGCCGCGAACATGGCGATGATCCGGTCCGCGATGGGCCACGACGAGCACTCGACGTTCGTCGGCTGGACGCCGTTCTTCCACGACCAGGGCCTGATCGGGAACATCCTCCAGCCGCTGCACCTGGGTGTGACCAGCGTGCTGATGGCGCCGTCGACGTTCATCCGGTGGCCGTTGAACTGGCTGACGGCGATCTCCCGCTACCGGGCGCACACCAGCGGCGGGCCGAACTTCGCCTTCGACGTCTGCGTGGCCCGCGCGGCCCGCTCCGGCGTCCCCGACATCGACCTGAGCTGCTGGAAGGTCGCGTTCAACGGGGCGGAGCCGATTCGGGAGACGACCCTGGGCGCTTTTGCCGCGACCTTCGGCCCGGTCGGGTTCGACGCTGGCGCGCTCTACCCCTGCTACGGCCTGGCCGAGGGGACGCTGCTGGTGACGGGCAGTCGCAAAGGCCGCGGCCGGGTCACCATCACCGCCGACGCGGACGTCCTGGGCACCGGTCGGTACGCGCCGGCGGACTCAGCGGCCGGCGGCGCTCGCGCGCGGACGCTCGTCGGGTCCGGGCTCGTCTCGTCCGGCGTACCGGCTGGCCCGGCCGGGGATCCTGACGTCCGGATCGTCGAGCCGGAGACCCACCGAGCCTGCCCGGACGGGGAGATCGGCGAGATCTGGGTGGCCGGTGGGCACGTCGCCCGCGGCTACTACCGCCGGCCCGAGACGAGCGCCGAGACGTTCGGCGCCCGCCTCACCCCCGCGGACCCGCTGGACCCGCTGGACCCGCTGGCCGCGGCGGGCCCGCGGTACCTGCGGACCGGCGACCTGGGCCTGGTCGCCGACGGCGAGCTCTACGTCGTCGGCCGGCGCAAGGACCTTGTGATCATCCGTGGCCGCAACCACTACCCGCAGGACATCGAGGCGACGGTGGTCGCCGCTCACCCGGCGTTGCGGCCGGACGGGGCGGCCGCGTTCCCCGTGCCCGGCCCGGACGTGCCCGGCCCGGACGAGTCCGGATCTGGCGAGTCCGGATCTGGCGAGTCTGGATCTGGCGAGTCTGGATCTGGCGAGTCCGAACCGGCGGAGCGGCTGGTCGTGGTGGCGGAGATCCGCGGCGACGCGCGGGCCAGCGCCGACCCCGTCGAGGTAACCCAGGCCATCCGTGCCGCGCTGACCCGCGAGCACGACCTGGCCCTGGCCGACCTCGTCCTCACCCTGCCCGGCCGGCTGCCGAAGACGACCAGCGGGAAGATCATGCGGACGGCGGCCCGCCGGCGCTACCTGGACGGCGGCTTCGACCGCTGGTCCCCGCCCCGCGCCGCGGCGTTGCGCGCCTGATCTCGTCGCGCCCGCCGTACCCGCCGGCACGGGCGCTGTTACCTCATCACCAGATGATCTTGGTTTCATCGAGGGTCTTTTCGGAGAATTTCCGAGCGCGCCACCCGCGGCGAGTGGCGAGCGGCGAGTCCCAATGATCCCGTCTGTTCGACGGATTTTGTGGCTCGTTGTACGGCTGGGCGCGAGCTCTTTTTCAACCTTTCCGCGCGCCGCCCGATTGGCTCGTGAATTCTGATCGCCTATCGGCTGATCGGGATGCCGGTGTCGGGCCGCCGGGGCGAACGGCCGGGGGGGAGCATCGAGCACGTAGATCTTTCCGAGGCCCCTGGCCGGAGGCACCGTATGCGTTCCGCCGTTCTGGACCCCTGTGCGACCTCAGCCGGGGTCGTCGATCCGGACGAGTACATCGCCGCTCTCATGTCCTGGCACTTCTCGCCCGAGACCGGAAGCCCCTACTGGCTCCGCCGCGCGCGCGAACTGGATTTCGACCCGCTCACCGACGTACGCACCTATGCTGACATCGCGCGTTTCCCGAATGTTGTCGACGAGTTCCGGGATATTCCCGTCGAGGATCTCATCCCGCGTGGCCTGCACGGACGCGACCGCGAGATAGCCGGCGTCTTCGAAAGCGGTGGCACGACCGGCGCGCCGAAACGGTTCGTGATGTTCGACGCGTGGATGGAGTTCGCCCTGAGCTGGGATGAGCACCACTACGCCGGCATCACGCCGGTGAACACGCTCGCGGTCGCTCCCAGCGGCCCGCACATGTTCGGCGAGTTCGCCACCCGCCGGGCCGCCCGCCAGGGCGGGGTGAAGTTCACCGTCGACCTGGACCCGCGCTGGATCAAGCGCCTGATCGCCCGGGGCGAGAGCGCCGAGGCCGACCGCTACGCCGAGCATCTGATCGACCAGGTGGCCGACATCCTCACCACCCAGTCGGTCGGCCTGCTCATCACCACGCCGCCGCTGCTGGAGCGGATAGCGCAGCGTCCCGAACTCGCCGACGCCATCCGGGCGAAAGTCCGCTTCATCTGCTGGAGCGGCGCCCACATGGACGCCGACAGCCGCGAGATCTTCCGCCAGGAGATCTTCCCCGGCATCCCGCTCAAGGGCCTCTACGGCAGCACGACGATCCTCGGGATGTCCCGCGAGCGGGACACCGAACGCCCCGACGGCCTGGCGCTGTTCGACCCGCCGAGCCCTTACATCACGTTCGACGTCGTCGACCCCGACACGCGCGAGCCGGTCGCGGTCGGGGAGCGGGGCCAGGTCGTCATGAACCACCTGACCCGGTTCGCCCTGCTGCCGAACAACCTGGAGCGCGACCTGGCCACCAAGGCCGAGTCGCTGCCCGGCACGCTCGGGTGCGCCGTGGCCGACGTGGGCCCGGTGGCCAGCTTCGCCGACACCGACGTCATCGAGGGGGTCTACTGATGTCCAGCGAGTCCTTCGGGCCGGACATCACGATCGATGCCCTGTCTGTCGATGCCCTGTCTGTCGATGCCCTGGGCGTCGACGGGCCGTACCGGTCCCGGGAACGGGCGCCGCTGACCGCCCTGGACGGCTCGGTGATCGGCGCGATCAGCCAGGTGCCCTCGCTCTACGTCCGGCGGGCCATCGCCGCGATGCGGGCCACCCCCGTCCCGCCGGCGGCCCAGCGTTTCGCCGCGCTGGCCAAGGCGGCCGAGCTGTTCGAGAGCGCGCGCCTGGCCGGCCTGGGCCCGGACGAGTACGCCGCGCTGACCTCCCGGGCTTCGGGGGTGCCGCTGGCGGTCGTGCGCACCTCGGCCGCCTGGATCGCCGACGTGTTGCGCTCGGCCCCGCGGACCGTCGAACTGTCGATGCCCCGGGGCGCGGTCGCCGACTGGCGGGACAAGGCCGCGGCGGGCGGCTTCGGCCTGTGGACGCGGCGCGGCGACGTCTTCGCGGTGCACGCGGCCGGCAACACCCCGGCCGTGCACGGCCTGTGGCCGGAGGCGCTGGCGCTGGGCTACAAGGTGGCGCTGCGGCCCTCGACCAAGGAGCCCTACACGGCGCTGCGGCTGGTCAGCGCGCTGCGCGAGGCCGGGGTGCCGGGAGGCTCGCTCACCCTGCTCCCGACCAGCCACGCCGTCTCGGATGTGATCATCGCCGAGTCCGACTACGCGATCGTCTACGGCGGCGCCGACGTGGTGGCCAGGCACGCGGCCAACCCGCGGGTGCTGACCCAGGGGCCGGGCCGGTCGAAGATCCTCGTCACGTCCGAGGTCGACTGGACCGAGAAGATCGACATCATCGCCGACTCGGTGAGCCACCTGGGCGGGACGGCCTGCACCTGCGCGACGGCCGTCCTGGTCGAGGGCGACCCTGAGCCGCTGGCCGCCGCACTGGCCGAGCGCCTCGGCGCCATCCCCAGCCGGCCGACCGACGACCCGACGGCGATCCTGACCGTCGCCGCCCGCCCGGCGGCCGACGAGATCGACCGCTACCTGCACACCGTCGCGGGCTCCGCCCGGCCGCTGCTCGGCGGCGAGACGATCGTCGACGAGTTGCCCGGCGGCGGGGCGGTCCTGCGCCCGGCCGTCCACGTCGTCGACTCGCCGCGGGCCCCGCAGCTGGGCGTCGAGCTGGGCTTCCCGTGCGTCTGGGTCGGGCCGTGGCAGGCCGCGGACGGGGTGGCGCCGCTGCGCGACTCGCTGGTGGTGACGGCGATGACGAGCCGGGCCGAGCTCGTCGACGCGCTGGCCGACGAGCCGTCGATCACCAACCTCTACGTCGGGGACGCGCCGACGACCTGGCTGCGCCCGGGGGTCCCGCACGACGGGTTCCTGGGCGAGTTCCTGATGCGCACGAAGGGCACGATCCGCGTCGGTCGGCGGCTCACCGGCTGAGCCGGTCCCGGTCGGGTACGGTTCGTTTACCGAATGTTCGCCGGGCGGTCGTGAAACATTCGACCGCTCGGCAACGGGATACTCCTGCCCCTTCCGTCGCGGGGGCCGGAACCGGCCAGTCGGGGGAGTTTCCCGCCGCGTGTGGGCACGTTCACATCGGTTCGGCTCTTCTGCCGGACCTGGTCGATCACCCACTGAGAGCGCGTTCTCCCAGGTCAGCGGCCTGTCGGCCCCCAATTGGCGTTGGCGCGTCGTTGCTCTACATTGACCGATGGTAGGTGGACACGTCCCGGTGTCGTGCTTTGCAGCCACGGTTTACCGCCCGTTAGCCCGCGTGGCTATGCTTCGGTTTGACGCACCGAGCGGAGGTGACCGTGGAATTCCGGCATCTACAGTCCTTCCTGGCGATCGCCGACGAGCTGCATTTCGGACGGGCCGCGGCGCGGCTTCACCTCACCCAGCCATCACTCAGCCAGCAGTTGCAGCGCCTGGAGCGCGATCTCGACGTCGAGCTGGTCGCCCGCACCTCACATGACGTGCGTCTCACTCCCGCGGGCAAGGCGTTCGAGGCTCAGGCGAGGCTGATCGTCTCGCAGATGCACAAGGCAACCCACACCGCGCGGCAGGTCGCCGCCGGCCACACCGGCGTGGTCAGCATCGGCTACAACTTCCCGGCCGGTCAGCATGTCGTCCCCACGGTCCTGGCCCGGATGTCGGACGAGTACCCCAAGGTCAGCGTGATGCTGTCCGAGCGGCGCAGCGGTCCGCTGCTGAACGCCCTGGCCGCCGGGGAGATCGACGTCGCGATGGTGTTCGGCCGGCCGACCCGGCCGGAGTTCTCCCACCGCCGGCTGCTGCGGGTGCCGCTGGTGGCCGTGGTCGGCCCGACCCACCCGTGGGCGTCCCGGACCGGAATCCCGTTCGGAGGCCTGGCCCGCCAGCAGTGCGTGCTGTTCGCGCGGGAGACGAGCCCGGCGATGTACGACGCCATTCTCGGGGCGGCGGAATCCAGCGGGATCACGCTGAACGTCGCCCACGAGGTGAACGACTCCAGCGCCGGTCTGATCATGCTGTCGGTGCGGCCGCTCGTCGGATTCGCCTCCGTGACCCGGGGCCTGCAGGCCCGCACGACACCGACGGCCACCCGGCTTACCGCCATCGACCTCTACGACCCGGTTCCGACGATCGATCTGTACGCCGTCTGGCGCGCCGGTGACGACGCGCCGCTGGTCCGGATAGTTCTCGACGTCATCGAAGCCGCCCATCCGTTTCCCGTTCCGGCCCAGCGGGCCACGGACCGGGCCGGGCGATAAGCAACGCCTACCGCTCGGTCACAAAAAGCGCGTTGCCAACGCGCGGCCGGCCGCGGAGACTGAAAGCGGGATTCCGCCGGCTTCGACAAATGTGTCACCCGCCGCGGCGCGGCCACCCACCCGAAGCGACCGGGAAAATGGGCGGAGCCACTGGTCGCGGAGGGCGGCAGTTTGGCGGGGGGCGCCGGGCTTTTCTGGATCCGCTTTTCCCGACAATCTCCCGACGCGGTGCGCGGATGGTGATGAGGCGTGCGAGAGTTCACTCCCGGGCCCGGCGTGGTCCTCCCGGACGACGCGGGGCTTTCCCTGCTGGTGACCGACGGGGCCCAGCGGGCCCCCGACACGGTGGTCCTGTGTGAGCGGACCGGCGAGAGCTGGCGGGAGGTCACCTACCGCCGCTTCGCCGACGAGGTCCAGGCCGTGGCCATGGCGCTGCTGGCCGACGGCGTCGCCCACGGCGACCGGGTCGCGATCATGGGGAAGACCAGCTACCGGTGGGCGCTGGTCAGCTTCGCGGCGGCCAGCGTCGGCGCGGTCGTCGTCCCGGTCTACCCGACGGCGTCGGCCGCCCAGGCCCGCCACGTCGTCGGCAACTCCGGCGCCCGCTGGGCGTTCGCCGAGACCCCCGAGCACGCGGCGCTGCTGGCCGAGGTGGGGACGTGGGAGTTCGGGCCGCGGCTGCTCGGCGAGCTAGGCCCGTGGGCCGGCCTCCAGACTGACAGCGGCGAGACTGACAGTGCGAGCGCCGCCGGCGAGCAGCCCGCCCCGGCCGACGAGGGCCTGCTGGCCGCGTTCGAGGAGCGGCGGCGCAAGGTCCGGGCCGACGACCTGGCCACGATCATCTACACGTCGGGCACGACCGGCCTGCCCAAGGGCTGCATGCTCACCCACCGCAACATGTTCGCCTCGTCGGCGAACACCGTCGTCCAGACGGGCGACCTGTTCTCCCGGGCCGGCGACGGCAGCCAGGCGACGACGATGCTGGCCCTGCCGCTCTCGCACGTGTTCGGCCAGACCATCCTCATCGCCTGCGTCTACGCCGGGACGCGGACAGCGCTGCTGCCGGGCGTCCCCGAGCTGGTCAGCGAGATGACCGGTTTCCGCCCCAGCTTCCTCGCGCTCGTCCCCTATGCCCTGGAGAAGATCCGCAAGCGGATCGCCGGCGCGGGCGACGGGGCGGCCCGGGCCGCCTTCGGCGGCCGGCTGGCTCACGTGATCTCGGGCGGCGCGTCCCTGGACGACACGACCGACGCCTTCTTCCGCGCGGTCGGGGTCGACATCTGCAACTGCTACGGGCTGACTGAGGCGGCCACGGCCGTCACCGTCAACGCGCCCGCCACGAACCGGCCCGGCACCGTCGGACGGCCCATCCCGGGCACGACGGTCGGCATCGCCGACGACGGCGAGGTCCTGGTCCGCGGGGCGAACGTCTCGCCGGGTTACTGGACGGGCGCCGAACCGGCGGCCGCGCGCGACGCCGCCCCCGGCGGGCCGGGGCCGTGGCTGCGCACCGGCGACCTGGGCCGCCTCGACGACGACGGCTACCTGATCATCACCGGGCGGCGCAAGGAAATCCTGGTCACCAACAGCGGCAAGAACGTCTCGCCGACGCTGCTGGAGGACCGCGTGCGCCTGCACCCGCTGGTCAGCAACTGCATGGTCGTCGGGGACGGCCGGCCGTTCGTCGGCGCGCTCATCACGCTGGACGAGACCCGGCTGGGCGCGTGGGCAGCCGACGCCGGCGTCGACCTCACCGCCGAGGGCTGGCGGAGCGACCCGGCGCTGCTGGCGGAGGTCGCCCGGGCGGTCGAGGACGCCAACAGCCTGGTCTCGCGGCCGGAGTCGATCCGGGAATTCCGTGTGCTGCCGGCCGACTTCACGCTGGAGCAGGGGCATCTCACCCCATCGATGAAACTCCGCCGAAACGTGATTGCGGACGCATTCCGCGACGAGATCTCCGCCATCTACCCGTGATCCCGGTCACTGAATCGGCCCGGGCGTTCCCGATTGTCGGATCCGATCGCCCGATGGCTTCGGCCGGACGCGCGTTGACGACGTCCGGAGCAATTATGAAGATGAATGCGTACTCGGCAAGAAGGCGGTTCGCTCGCCGGTCGCCTTCGACGACAACGGGAGCACGTTCGTATGTATGACGTAATCGTGGTCGGAGCTCGCTGCGCCGGCTCACCGTTGGCGATGCTGCTGGCCCGCCAGGGTCACCGCGTTCTCCTGGTGGACCGGTCGACGTTCCCGAGCGACACCCCCTCGACTCACTACATTCACCAGGCGGGCCTTTCCCGGCTCCAGGACTGGGGCCTGCTGCAGAAGGTCGTCGACACCGGCGTCCCGCCCATGACCTTCCTCAACTTCTCCTACACCGACATCGTCATCAAGGGTTTCGCCGACCCGATCGACGGCATCACCGCGGTGTACTCGCCGCGCCGGACCGTGCTCGACAAGATCCTCATCGACGCCGCCGGTGAGGCCGGCGCCGAGGTGATCGAGGGCTTCACCGTCTCCGACCTCGTGTACGACGAGGGCCGGGTCGCCGGCATCCGCGGCAAGACCGCCGGCGGGGCGGAGCAGGAGTTCCGGGCCACGTTCGTCGTCGGCGCCGACGGCCGCAACTCCACCATCGCCAAGCTGGTCGGCTCCGAGATCTACCGTTCGGTCCCGGCCGCCTGCTTCGTCTACTACTCGTACTTCTCCGGCCTCGACTGGCAGTTCCAGCACCGGACCGGCTTCGGCGAGCAGCAGTTCGGCGTGTGGCCGACCAACGACGACCTGCACCTGGTCGCCATCATGCGCCGACGCGAGCGGCTGGCCGACTTCCGGACCGACCCCGACGGCAAGATGCTGGAGATCTTCGACCAGATCGACCCCGAGCTCGGCGCCGACATCCGGGCGAACGGGAAGCGCGAGGAGAAGCTCCGCTCGATGCTCTACCCGGAGAACTTCTACCGCCAGTCCGCCGGCCCCGGCTGGGCGCTGGTCGGTGACGCCGGCTACCACAAGGACCCATTCACCGGCTGGGGCATCACCGACGCCTTCAAGTACGGCGAGGTGCTGGCCGAGCGGCTGCACGAGGGCCTGGCCGGCGAGCGCCCGATCGACGAGGCGGTCGCGGAATACGTGAAGATCCGCGACGCCGAGAGCAACGGCACGTTTGAACTCACCTGCAGCCTGGCCGAGCTGAGGCTGACCCCGTACTACGACTCGGTCTTCCGGGCCACCAGCCTCAGCCCCGAATACACGACGAAGTTCTTCGGGCTGATCGCCGGTGGCATTCCCGGCGAGGAGTTCTTCGCCCCGGCCAACCTCGAGCGGCTCTACGAAGAGGTCGACCTGCCGAAGGACAAGCGGTTCCTGACCAAGTCCTGAACCAGCCGCGCGACAGCACGACAGCACGACTTCAGGGCGCAATCACCAGGCGCGCAGGGCGCGACGGAGGACGGACGGCTATGCCCGCGATCAGGCTGACGGTGCTCGGCGACAGCTTCTCGGAAGGCCGGGGCGATCCGTCGCTGGACGGCCCGTACCACGGCTGGGTGCCCCGGCTGGCCGCCCGGCTCGGGCTGCCCGGCGCCGCGGTGCGCAACCTCGGCGCCCACCAGGCGACCACCAGCCACGTCGTCGAGGCCCAGCTCCCGGCGGCCCTGGCCGGGAAGGCGCCGCTGATCGGCGTCATGGCCGGGGTCAACGACCTCGTCAGCGACTACAACCCGAACCGTTTCGCCCGCAACCTGCGCCGGATCTTCTCGGCGTGCGGCGGCATGAGCACCACCGTCTTCACCGGCACCTACCCGGACATCCCCGGCAACCTGCCGCTGCCAGAGGAGTTCCGCCAGCTCCTGCGCGACCGGTTCGCCGAGGCCAACCGGATCCTGCGCGAGGTGACGGCCGTGACCGGCACCCTCCTGATCGACCTGGTCAACGACCCCGTCTGGGCCCGCCCCGCGATGTGGGCGTCTGACGGCCTGCACCCCAGCGCGGCCGGACACCAGTACTTCGCCGACACCGTCGCCGGGCTCCTGGAGTGGGCCGGCGAGCTGGTCGAGCCCTTCGCGCCGGTGCCTGCCTACGCCGGGACAGCCGTCCCGGCCCAGGGCCGGAGCGCGCTCCCGGTCCCCGCCCGCTCGGCCTGAGCGTCATCGCTCGGCCTGAACGCGCCCGCTCGGCCCGGCCCGAACATCCCCGCTCCCCGTGAGAGAGGAAGACAGTGAGTGACGGACCCGAGCTGATCGACCGCCGGCTCGCCCGCAACCCGATCGCGATCGTGGGGATGTCCGGCCTGTTCCCCAAGGCTCACAACCACCGTGAGTACTGGCAGAACATCGTCGACGGCACCGACTGCACCGACGAGGTGCCGGCATCGCGCTGGAACCTGGACGACTACCACGACGCCGACCCGGCCGCGCCGGACAAGACGTACTCGCGGCGCGGCGCGTTCATCCCGGACGTCGAGTTCAGCCCGCTGGAGTTCGGCCTGCCGCCGAACCAGCTCGAGGTCACCTCCACCATGCAGACGCTGAGCCTCGGCGTCGCCCGCGACACCCTGCGCGACGCCGGCGCCACCGCCCCCGCGGCCGGCCCCGGCCCCGGCCCGGACACGCCGGCCGACTGGTACGACGCCAGCCGCACCGGCGTCGTCCTCGGCACCACCGGCCCCGTCCCGCTGATGCACCCGCTCGCCGCCCGCCTCTCGACGCCCGTCCTGCGCGAGGTCGTGCGCAGCTGCGGCCTGTCCGAGGCCGACGCCGAGGCTATTGCCGAGAAGTACGTGACCGCGTTCGCCCCCTGGGAGGAGAACGCCTTCCCCGGGCTGCTGGCCAACGTCGTCGCCGGCCGGGTGGCCAACCGGCTGGGCCTCGGCGGGATGAACACCACCGTCGACGCGGCCTGCGCCGCGTCGCTCTCGGCGGTGCGCCTGGCCGTCGCCGAGCTGGTCGACGGCCGGGCCGACATGATGCTCACCGGCGGCGTCGACACCGAAAACACGATCTTCATCTACATGTGCTTCTCCAAGGTCGGCGCGCTGTCGAAGACCAACCAGATCAGCCCGTTCTCCGACGCCGCCGACGGCACCCTGCTCGGCGAGGGCATCGGCATGCTGGCCCTGCGCCGGCTGGCCGACGCCGAGCGGGACGGTAACCGGATCTACGCGGTCATCCGCGGCATCGGTTCGTCCAGCGACGGCCGCTCCAAGAGCATCTACGCCCCCCGGGCCGAGGGCCAGCGGGTCGCGCTGGAGCGGGCCTACGCCGACGCCGAGTGCTCGCCGGCGTCGGTCGAGCTCTTCGAGGCCCACGCCACCGGCACCGCCGTCGGCGACAAGACCGAGCTGATTGCGCTCGGCGGCCTGCTGCGCGAGGCCGCCGCCGACGGCCCGTACGCCGGCGAGCGGCACTTCGCCGCCCTGGGCAGCGTGAAGTCGCAGATCGGGCACACCAAGGGCGCGGCCGGCACCGCCAGCCTCATGAAGCTCGCGCTCAGCCTGCACCAGAAGGTGCTGCCTCCGACGATCAACGTGACGGCGCCGAACCCGGCGATCGACTTCGACGACGCGCCGTACTACCTCAACATCCGCACCCGGCCTTGGATCCGCGACCCGCACCGGCCGGCCCGGCGGGCGGCGGCGTCCGCGATGGGCTTCGGCGGGACGAACTTCCACGTCGTGCTGGAGGAGCACTCCGGCGACCGGTCCGGCCCGCGGCCGCTGCACCGGGCCGCCCGCGCCTACCTGTGGCACGCGCCCAACCCGGCCGCGCTGCTCGAACTGCTGCGCGGTGACGCCGACGGCGCCCAGACGACCGACGACGCCGTCGGTGAGCACGATGCCCGGCTCGGGTTCGTCGCCCTCGACGCGGACGACGCCGCCGTCCTGCGCGAGACGGCGATCGCCACGCTGGAGGGCTCGCTCGAGGCCGACGGTTTCGACCACCCGGCCGGCGTCTTCTACCGGCGCCGGGGCCGGGCCGGGTTGACGGTCGGCGCGCTGTTCGCCGGCCAGGGCTCCCAGTACCTGGACATGGGGCTGGAGGCGGCGCTGAGCATCCCGCCGGTCGGCGCGGCCTACGACGAGGCCAACGCGGCCTTCGACGGGGCCGCCCGCCGGCTCGCGTCGGTGATCTTCCCCCGGCCGGTGTTCGACGCGGAGGCCCGCCAGGCCCAGGAGGCGGCGCTGCGGGCGACCGAGCACGCGCAGCCGGCCATCGGCGCCCTGTCGATCGGCCAGTTCCGGTACCTGAGTGAGCTGGGGCTGCGCTGCTCGGCCTTCCTCGGGCACAGCTTCGGTGAGCTGAGCGCGCTGCACGCCGCCGGCTCGCTGAGCGCCGCGGAGTTCTTCCGGCTGGCCCGGGCCCGCGGGCAGGCCATGGCGCCCCGCGCCGGCGGCTTGGACGGCTCCGGCGACGCCGCCGACCCTGGCGCGATGGCCGCCATCCCGGCCAGCCGGGAGCGGGCGCTGGAGCTGCTCGGGCCCGACTCCGAGTTGGTCATCTGCAACCACAACGCGCCCGACCAGGTCGTCGTGGGCGGCGGCACGGACGCCGTCACCGAGCTGGTCGCCCGGCTGGCCGGTGAGGGGATCAGCGCCCGCCGGCTGCCGGTCGCGGCCGCCTTCCACACCACCTACGTCGAGCACGCGGTCGAGGCGTTCGCCGAGGCCCTGGCCGGCGTCCGGATCGGGGCGCCCTCGGCCCCGGTGTTCTCGACGGTCGCGGACGCCTCCTACGGCGCGGACCCGGCGGCCAACTCGGTGCTGCTCGGTCGCCAGCTGCGTGAGCCGGTCGAGTTCGTCGGCGCCCTGCACGCGCTGCGCGACGCCGGCTGCGACGTGCTGGTCGAGTTCGGGCCCAGACAGACGCTCACCGGCCTGGCCCGCCGCACGCTCGGCGAGACCGAGGTCGTCACCATCCCGACCGACGCCGGGCCGCTGGGCGACAGCGACGTCGCGCTCAAGCGGGCCGCGCTCCGGCTGGCCGTCCTGGGTGTTCCGCTGGCCGGGCTCAACCGCTACGAGGCGCCGCCGGTGGCCGCCGCCCTGCCGGGCAAGGGCAAGACCATCACCCTGTCGGCGCCGGAGTACGTCCCGCCGGCCCGGGCCCAGGCCTACCGGGAGGCGATCGAGCACGGCTACCGCGTGCCGGCGCTCGCGGCGGCCCCGGCCGCCCCTGCGGCTCCGGCGGCTCCGGCCGCTCCGGCGGCGTCCGCGCCCGCCGCGGTCGCGGCGCCGGCGCCGGCTCCCGTACCCGCCGCGGCGCCGGTGCCCCAGCCCGCCCTCAACGGGGCCCACAGCCGCAACGGCGGCCTCGGCTCAGGTGGCCGCCCGTCCGCCCACACCTCCATCCAGAACGCCAACGGCGCGTCCCGCGCCTCGGGAGAGCTGACCGTGACCGTCGACCACGACCAGGCGCCCGCGCCGCCCCGGCCGGCCACCGACGCCGAGCCGGGCGGCGACGCGGTGCATCAGCACGTCGCCCTGCACAGCCGTTACCTCGACAGCCAGCTCCGCATCGCCGGGCAGCTGGCCGACACCGTCCGCGACCACCACCAGCGCGGCGGCTCGGCCGACGGCCAGGCCGACGCGAACCTGGCCACCGTCGTCGCCCGCATCGCCGACCAGAGCGTCGCCATCGCCGCCGCCCACACCCGGGCCAACGAGGTGCTGGCCGAGCTGGCCCGGATCTCGGCCGGCGTCCCGGTCGGCCCGGCCGTCGCCACCGCCCCGCCGGCCAGCGCTCTGTTCGCGCCGGCGCCGGCAGCGTTCCCCGCTCCCGCCCCGGTCGCCCCGGCTCCCGCGCCGGCGGCGAGCATCGCGCCACCGATCACGGCGCCGCTGGCTGCTCCCGCGCCCGTTCCGGCTCCGGTGAGCCCGCCGCCGGCGGCCCCCGCTCCGGCGCCGGCCGCGTCCGGCGCTCCGGACCAGGCGGAGATCCTGGCCGCGCTGGTCGAGGTGGTGGCCGACCGGACCGGCTACTCGACCGACATGATCGACACGTCGATGGACCTGGAGGCCGATCTCGGGGTCGACTCGATCAAGCGGGTGCAGGTGTTGGGCGCGGTCCGGGAACGCTATCCGGACACCCCGACGATCGGTCCCGAGCAGCTTGGTGAGCTGCGCACCCTCGACGCGATCGCGGCTCATGTCGCCGCCTCGGTCGCGCCCCCCGCCACCGCCCCCACCGCCCCCGCGCCCGCCCCGGCCGTCGCCGCGACCCCCAACGCGGCTCCTCCCGCCCCGGCCGGGGCGGGCGCGGGTGGCCTGCTGGCCGCGCTGGTCGAGGTGGTGGCCGACCGGACCGGCTACTCGACCGACATGATCGACACGTCGATGGACCTGGAGGCCGATCTCGGGGTCGACTCGATCAAGCGGGTGCAGGTGTTGGGCGCGGTCCGGGAACGCTATCCGGACACACCGACGATCGGTCCCGAGCAGCTTGGTGAGCTGCGCACCCTCGACGACATCGCGGCCTTCCTCACCGCCGCCGGAGCGGGTGCCGGAGAGGGTGATGTCGACCCAAAAGCGCCGTCGGCTGACGGTGGCGTCGCCGAGGCGCCCCGCCAGCCCGCGACGATCGCCCGCCAGCCCGTCCGGCTGGTGACGATCCCGCCGGTCGATCTGGCCGACGCTCCCTACCGGGCCGACCCGGCCGCGCTGCTCCTGCACCGCGGCACCGACCCGACCGCCGACGACCCGATCGCCGACGGCCTGGCCGCCGAGCTGGCCGGCCGCGGCTGGACCGTCCGCCGCCACGACCTGGACGGCGAATCCGACACCGGCGCCTGGGAGGCCAGCCTGGCCCAGGCGCTGGGGGAGCGGGTCGACCTCGTCCTGACCGTCCTGCCCGACCGGGGCTGGACGGCCAACAGCCGCCAACTGACCGAGACCGTCCTGGTGGCCAAGCACGCGATCAACCCGCTGCGGGCGGCCGCCGCCGGCGGCACCCGGGCCGCGTTCGTCACCCTGACCCGGCTCGACGGCGGCCTCGGCCATCGGGGCGGCTGCTCGCCCGAGGCGGCGCTGCTCGGGGGCGCGGGCGGGGTCGTCAAGACGCTCGCGGCCGAGGCCCCGGCCCTGTTCGCCCGGGCGCTCGACCTGGCCGGCGAGCTGGACGGCCCGGCCGCCGTCGCCGCGACCGTGGCCGAGCTGCACGACGGCGCCCTCGACACCCTCGAGGTCGGCGTCGGCGCGGACGGGACGCGGCGCACCGTCCGCCCCGGCCGCTACCGGCCGCCGGTCGGCGCCGACGAGGTCGCCGACCCGGTCGACGCCACGACCGAGCTGGGCGGGCTCACCGTCGGACCGGACGACGTCCTCGTCGTCACCGGCGGCGCCCGCGGCGTGACCGCGCTGTGCACGATCGCCCTGGCCCAGGCGTCGAAGGCGACGTTCCTGCTGCTCGGCCGGTCCGCGCTGGCCGACGAGCCGGACTGGGCGGCCGGCGTCGCGGACGACGGTCTGAAGCCGGCCGTCCTCGCCCACCTGCGGGCCGGCGGCGCCCGGCCGAAGCCCCGCGACGTCGAGGCCCTCCACCGTGAGCTGCTCGCCGGCCGCGAGATCCGGGCCACCCTGGCCGCGATCAGCCAGGCCGGCGGCCAGGCCCGCTACCTGAGCGCCGACGTGGCCGACGCGGCCGCCGTCCGGGCCGCCCTGGCCGGACAGGCGGTGACCGGTGTCGTCCACGGCGCCGGGGTACTGGCCGACGCGCTGCTGCCCGACAAGACGGCGGCCGGCGTCGCCCGGGTCCTGACGCCCAAGCTGGCCGGGCTGCGGGCCGTCCTCGACGCCGTCGACGGCGACGCGCTGCGCCACCTCGTCCTGTTCACCTCGGTCGCCGGCCTGCTCGGCAACCCGGGGCAGGCCGACTACGCCGCCGCCAACGAGGCGCTGGGCCGCTTCGCCGCCGCCTGGCGGGCCGCGCACCCGGACTGCCACGTCGCCGCGATCGACTGGGGCGCCTGGGACGGCGGGATGGTCACCCGGGAGCTGCGGAGCCTGTTCCTCGAGCGCGGGATCGTCCCGCTCGACCCGGCCCTGGCCACCCGGGCCTTCGTCGAGGCCTTCACCGCCGAGCGGGCCGGCGAGACCCACATCCTGGTCGGCCCGGACGCGCCACTCGGCGGCCCGGGTCTGGACGGCCCGGCGCCAGCGGCCCGCGTCGTCCGCCGCGACCTGACCGGCCTGGCGGCCCACGAGGTCATCCGCCACCACCGGATCGGCGCGGTGCCGGTGCTGCCGGCCACCGTCGGGCTGGGCTGGCTGGTCAACGTCCTGGAGCGGGCCCACCCCGGCCTGGTGGTGACGTCGGTGACCGGCTACCAGGTCCACCGGGGCCTGCTGTTCGACGGCCGGGCCCACGACGGCTACCGGGTCACGATCTCCGCGCCGGAGCGGGACGGGGCCGGGCTCACCGTCCGCGCCGCGGTCGTGAGCGGCGGAGTGATCGGCGGAGTGATCGGCGGCGCGGGCGAGCGGCCGGTGTCGCACTACGCCGGGACGTTCCGGCTCGCCCCGGCGCCCGACGCGGCGCCGGGCGCTGGCTCCGGGCCGGGCTACCGGCTCGGGGACGGCACCGAGACGGGTCTGGAGATCTACGAGGACGCGACCCTGTTCCACGGCCCCCGGCTGCGGGGCCTGCGCCGGATCCTGGCCGGCGGCGGCGAGTCGTCGGCCGAGGAAGGTTCGCTGGCGCTGGAGTGCCAGCTCGCCGACGCGCCCGACCTGACCGCCCGCTTCGGCGGGGCGCTGCACAGCCCCGTCCTGGCCGACCTGCTGCTCCAGGGGCCGCTGGTGCTCGGTAAGCGCGTGCTGGGCGGGGCCTGCCTGCCGCTGGGCATCGCCCGGGCCGACTACTACGCGCCGCTGCCGGACGGCTCGCCGTTCGTGCTGGTCGTCGACGACGTCGTCGCCGGGCCGGCCGAGGTGACCCTGACCGCGAGCGCCTTCGACCCGGACGGGCGGCCGCTGGCCCGCTTCGCCGGGGTCAGCGTCGTGAGCACCCCCGACATGTCGGCGAAGTTCGCCGAGGCCATCGAGTACTGGCGTCAGGAGACGAGCCGATGAGCGCCCCCGCCGGGACGACCGACGTCCTGATCACCTTTGACGGAACTCCTTTCGAGTACGCGGTTCCGTTCGAGCCCGGCGGGCCCACTGGGCCGGCTGTCGCCGGGCCCGCGGCGGCGCCGGTGGCCGTCCCCGCCGTCCCGGCTCCGGCGCTCCCGGCGACGCCCGGGCCGACGCCCGGGCCGACGCCCGGGCCCGGGCCGGCCGGGACGGGCTCGGCGCTGAGCGCCTGGGCCGCCGCCCGCATCGGGGCCGCCCTGGCCGCCGCCCACTCCTCGGCCCTGCTGGCCGAGACCGCGCTGCAGGAGCGGGAACTGGCCCGCTACCGTGCCTCGACCGGGGTGGGGGCCGCTGTCCCGGCCGCGGCGACGCCGACCGGTGCCTACCAGCTCGGTGCCTACCAGCTCGGTGCCTACCAGGTCGTGGGCACCCGGCTCGTCCCCGTGGAACTGCTGCCGCCCGCGCCGGCCACCCGGCGGGTGAGCCGCGAGGCGGCGTTCAAGCCGCTGGCCGCCACGGCCGTCACCGACCTGGACCGGGCCGCCCTCGAGCGGCTCGCGGCCGGCGACGTCGCCGGCGTGTTCGGCCCGGCCTACGACCAGGAGGGCGTCAACCCGCGCGTCCGGCTGGCCGACGGCGAGCCGCTGCTGCTGGCCGCCGTCGCCGGCCTCGACCCGCGGGCCGGCGCGGCCGGCCTGGGCGCGCTCACGGCGGCGACGGCCGGCCCGATCGGCGACGGCGCGACGCTGGTCACGGCGGCGCTCCAGGCCGCCCGGCTGCTGGCCCTGCGCCTCGGCCTGCACCTGTGCCTGGCCGACGCCGGCTTCGCCCGCCTCGGCCCGACCGGGCCGGACGAGTCAGCCGAGCTGGAGATCACGGGCCCGCTGGCCGGGCCGCTCACGCTGCGGGCGCAGGTCGGCGCGGCCGACCTCGTCCCCCGCCCGTGGCTGCGCCTGGACGTCGAGGCGCTCGGCCCGGACGGCGCCGTCGCCGCCCGGCTGCGCGGGCTGCACGTCGGCCTGGCCGAGGCGCCCGGCGCCCCGGTCGGGGCCGGCCCGGGCGGATTCCCGGCCACCTGGCTCGGCCGCAGGAACCGATTCGGCGACCGGGCCGTGCTCAGCGAGTTCCACATGGCCCACTTCTGCCGGGGCGACCAGGGCCTGACCCTCGGCCCCGAGTTCGCCCACTACACCGGGCGGAAGGCGACCCGGCTGCCCGACGGCGGGCTGCTGCTGGTCGACCGGGTCATGACGGTGGACGCGACCCGCGGCGTGCTGGCGGGCGGGGCCACCCACGTCACCGAGTACGACGCGCACGCGGACTCGTGGTACTTCGCCGACACGGCCAACGCGTCCATGCCGAACTGCGTCTACATGGAGACGTCGCTGCAGGCCGCGCTGATGATCGGCTACTGGGTCGGCCCGACGCTGGGCGACCCGGACGCCGTCGTCAGCCTGCGCAACCTCGGCGGCACCGCCACCGTGCTGCGCGAGGTCGACCTGCGCGGCGCGACGATCCGCCAGCACTCCGAGCTGCTGTCGACCACGATCATGCCCGGCTCGTCCCTGCAGAACTTCGGCTACACGCTCTCGTCGGTCGACGGCGAGCCGTTCTACGAGGGCGAGACGCTGTTCGGCTACTTCAGCGACGGCGCGCTGGCCAACCAGACCGGGCTCGACGGCGGGAAGCCGGCGCCGACCTGGCTGGAGTCCCAGCCGACCCCGCCCGCGACCCGGACGATCGACGTCGCCGCCCGCCGGGCCGACCCGGCCGCTCAACTGTGCTCCCGGGACACCCTGGCCCTGCTGGACACCCTGACCGTCGTCGACGGCGGCGGGCAGCACGGCGCCGGCTACCTGTTCTCCCGCCGGGAGATCGACCAGTCCGACTGGTACTTCGCCCGCCACTTCGTCTACGACCCGGTCATCCCGGGCTCGCTCGGCGTCGAGTCGGTCGTGCAGGCCCTGCAGGAGTGGATGCTCGACGCCGGCCTGGCCGACGGCCTCACCGCTGAGGGACTGGGAGCGCCGGGTTTCATCCTGCCGGTCGGGAAGCCGTTCAGCTGGAAGTACCGGGGCCAGTTCCTGCCGACGGACGGCTCCTGCACGCTGGAGGCCCACATCCGCGGGGTCGAGCGGCGGCCCGGACGGGTCCGGGTCAGCGCCGACGCCAGCATGTGGAAGCCGGGCCTGCGGATCTACGAGATGACCGACCTGACCGTAGAGCTGCGCGCCGAGGGAGCCCCGCCATGGTCCTGACCGGAACGACTGGGACGCGGCCACGCGGGACAGTGATCGCCCGCGACGTCGCCGGCGTCCGCGCCGACCTGATGGCGCTGGACGCGCCCTGCTTCGTCGTCCGCGACGCCGCCGGCATCGGGACGACGAGCGAACACCCGGGCGCCGGCGCCGGTGTCCAGGTGCTCGCGGCCGTCCCGCCGCTGGCTCCCGAGTCGCTGGGCGACCCAGCCTTCCGGGCCGCGCACGGCTTGGCCCGCAACTACATGGCCGGGGCGATGGCCAACGGGATCGCCTCGGCCCGGATGGTCGCGGCGCTGGCCCGTGCCGGTGTGCTCGGTTCGTTCGGCGCGGCCGGGCTGCTGCCAGGACGCATCGACGAGGCGCTGGGCGCGATCCGCCGGGACGCGCCGGGCCGGCCGTTCGCCTGCAACCTCATCCACAGCCCGAGCGAGCCGGCGCTGGAGCGGGCCATCGTCGACGCCTGCCTGCGCCACGAGGTTCGCGCGGTCGAGGCGTCGGCCTTCATGGACCTGACCAGCGAGATCGTCCGTTATCGGCTGGCCGGGCTGCGCCGCGACGCCGCCGGCCGGGTCGTCGCCACGCACCGGGTCATCGCCAAGGTCTCCCGGGCCGAGGTGGCCGAGAAGTTCATCCGGCCCGCGCCCGGCGCGCTGGCCCGGGACCTGGCCGAGCGGGGCGAGATCAGCGCCGAGCAGGCCGAGTGGGCCGCCGGCCTGCCGCTGGCCGACGACGTCACCGTCGAGGCCGACTCCGGCGGACACACCGACCGCCGGCCGCTGACCGTCCTGCTGCCGGACATCATCGCCCTGCGGGACCGGCTCGGGCGTGAGCTGGGCTATCCGGTCGAGGTCCGGGTCGGCGCGGCCGGCGGCATCGGGACGCCGACCGCCGCGGCGGCCGCGTTCGCGATGGGCGCGGCCTACGTCGTCACCGGGTCGGTCAACCAGGCCAGCGTCGAGGCCGACCAGTCGGACACGGTCAAGCGGCTGCTGGCCGCGGCCGGCGTCGCCGACGTCGAGATGGCCCCGTCGGCTGACATGTTCGAGGCCGGCGTCCAGGTCCAGGTGCTGCGCCGGGGGACGATGTTCGCCAGCCGCGCGGCCCGCCTCTACGACCTCTACCGCCGCCACGACGGCCTCGAGTCGCTGCCGCCCGGCGAGCGGGCCGGCCTGGAGGCGAAGGTGTTCGCCCGTCCGCTGGACGACGTCTGGACCGACTGCGTCCGGTTCTTCTCCGAGCGCGACCCGGAGCAGATCGCCCGGGCCGAGGGCAGCCCGAAGCGTCGGATGGCGCTGGTCTTCCGCTGGTACCTGGGCCTGTCGTCCGGCTGGGGCATCGCCGGCACCCCGGAGCGGGCGGCCGACTACCAGGTCTGGTGCGGCCCGGCCATGGGCGCGTTCAACGGCTGGGTCACTGGCAGCTACCTGGCCGCGTGCGAGAACCGGGCCGTCGCCGACATCGCCGACGAGCTGATGCGCGGCGCCGCCGTGGCCAGCCGGGTCAGCCAGCTGCGCCTGGCCGGCGTCCGGCTCCCCTCCGCCTGCACGACCTACATTCCCTCACCGCGCGGCGGCGCGCGCGCCGCTAAGGCAGGAGAAAAATGACCATCGAGATGACCGAAGCCGTCGCCACCCGCGACGCGCGCCGGGAGCGGACGGGTGGCGGCGCGGCCCCCCGTCCCGCCACCGGCTCCGGCACCGCCGCCGCCGGCCCGTCGTCCTGGCTGGTCTGCGGATCGTGCAAGAACATGATCTACGCGAAGCGGTTCGAGCGGGCGGCCCGGGTCTGCCCGGAGTGCGGCTGGCACGGGCCGATGACGGCCTCCCAGCGCCTCGAGCACCTGCTCGACGACGGCTCGGCCGAGCTCCTGGCCGTCCCGGCGACGGTCGTCGACCCGCTGGAGTTCACCGATAGCAAGCCGTACGCCGCGCGGCTGCGCTCGGCCCGGGCGTCCACCGGGCTGGACGAGGGCATCCTGGCCGCCCGGGGCCGCATCGACGGCAACCCGGTCGTGCTGGCCGCGATGGACTTCCGGTTCATGGGCGGCAGCCTCGGCGCCGCCGTCGGCGAGGCGGTCACCGTCGCCGCCGAGACCGCGCTGCGGGAGCGGACGCCGCTGGTGCTGGTCACCGCCTCCGGCGGGGCCCGCATGCAGGAGGGCGCGATCTCGCTGATGCAGATGGCCAAGACCAGCCAGGCCATCGGCCAGCTGGACGAGGCCGGCATCCTGACCGTCGCCGTCGTGACCGACCCGACGTTCGGCGGGGTCGCGGCGTCGTTCGCCACTCTGCCCGACGTCGTCATCGCCGAGCCGGGGGCCCGGCTCGGGTTCGCCGGGGCCCGGGTCATCGAGCAGACGATCCGCCAGAAGCTGCCGGCCGGCTTCCAGACGGCCGAGTTCCTGCTGGAGCACGGCGTCGTCGACATGATCACGCCCCGGGGGTCGCTGCGGCCGGCCCTGGCCCGGCTGCTGTCGGTGGCCAGCCGCCGGCCGGAGGTTCCCTCGCCGGACCGGGTGCCGCGCCAGTCCGACCGGCGGGGCGGTGCCCTGATCAGCGACCCGGCTCAGCTACCGGTGCGGGAGCCGTGGGAGTGCGTCCGGGCCGCCCGCCGCCTGGGCCGCCCGACGACGCTCGACTACATCGCGATGCTGGTCGACGACTTCACCGAGCTGCGCGGCGACCGGATGTCGGCCGACTGCCCGGCCATGGTCGCGGGGCTGGGCCGCCTCGGCGCCGTCCCCGTCGCGGTGATCGGCACGCAGAAGGGGCACACGGCCGGCGAGCTGGCCGCCCGCAACTTCGGCATGCCGACGCCGGCCGGCTACCGCAAGGCGGCTCGGGTGATGCGGCTGGCGGCCAAGCTCGGCCTGCCGGTGGTCACCCTGATCGACACAGCCGGCGCCTACCCGGGCATCGAGGCGGAGGAGAACGCCCAGGCGGTGGCCATCGCCGAGAACCTGCGGCTGATGGCCGGGCTGCCGGTGCCGGCGATCGCCGTGGTGACGGGGGAGGGCGGCAGCGGCGGGGCGCTGGCGCTGGCCTTCGCCGACCGGGTGCTGATGTCGGCCGGCGCCGTCTACTCGGTGATCAGCGCCGAGGGCTGCGCGGCCATCCTGTGGAAGGACCCGGCCGCCGCGCCCAGGGCGGCCGCGGCGCTGCGGGTCGACGCGCGGGAGCTGCTGCGCCTGGGCGTCGTCGACGCGGTCGTCCCAGAGCCGGCCGGCGGGGCCGACGCCGACCCCATCCAGGCCGCGCGCCAGCTCGGCGCGGCGCTGGCCACGACGCTGGCCGAGCTGCTGCCCCAGGACCAGATGACGTTGGTGACCACTCGCCGGGCCCGGTTCCGCCGCTTCGGGACGCTCGTCCCGGCGCCGGTGACCGCCGCCCCGGCCGAGGACGGGGAGAGCGCGCGATGAGCACCGCCACGATCGGCACGACCTGGGTGAACCCGGCTGCCGCCGGCCCGGTGCCGGCGGCGGAGCTGGCGGCGGTCGTCGCCGCGCTCGGCCAGCAGGCGCTGGCCCTGGCCGCGGGCTCGCCCCAGCCGCCGAGCTATGTCCGGCTCGCCGTCGGTGAGATCGTCGTCGAGCTGGGCTGGCCCGGCGGCGAGTCCGCTTCGGCCGCGGCCGCGGTGGCTGCTCCGGCGGCGCCGGTTGCCCCGGTCGTCCCGCTGGCGGCGCCGGCCGCGCCCCCGAACGGCGCCGCCGGGGCCGCGCCCGCGCCCGCGCCCGCCGCGCCGGCCGGCGACACGTTCACGCTGAACGCGACGACCGTCGGCGTCCTCTACCGGTCGTCCGAGCCGGGCGCGGCCCCGTTCGTGTCCGAAGGCGACATCGTCCGGCCCGGCCAGCAGGTGGCGATCATCGAGGCGATGAAGCTGATGATCCCGCTGGAGGCCGAAAAGGGCGGCCGGGTCGTCGAGGTCCTGGTCGACAACGGCGAGTCGGTCGAGTACGGCCAGCCCGTGCTGCGCCTGGAAGCTGCCTCCTGATGCCCTCGGTGTCGAAGGTGCTGATCGCCAACCGGGGCGAGATCGCCGTCCGGGTGGCCCGGACCTGCCGTGAGCTGGGCATCCCCACCGTCGCCGTCTACTCGGAGGCGGACGCGAGCTCGGCCGTCGTCGCGCTGGCCGACGAGTCGGTGCGCATCGGGCCCGGCCCTTCCAAGCGCAGCTACCTGAACATCCCGGCCATCATTGAGGCGGCCCGGATCAAGGGCGCGGACGCGATCCACCCCGGCTACGGCTTCCTGTCGGAGAACGCCGAGTTCGCCGAGGTCTGCGCCGAGGAGGGCCTGACCTTCATCGGCCCGCCGCCCGAGGTCATCGCCGCGCTCGGCGACAAGGCCAGCGCCCGGGCGATGATGCGCAAGGTCGACGTGCCGATGCTGCCCGGGAGCCCGGACGCGGTCGCCGCCGCCGAGGCCGGCCAGGCGCTGGCCGACGAGATCGGTTACCCGGTCATCATCAAGGCGGTCGCCGGCGGCGGCGGGCGGGGCATGCGCATCGTGGGCGAGCGCGGCGAGTTCGCCCGCGCCTACGCCGAGACGCGCGCGGCCGCGCAGGCCGTGTTCGGCGACGGCCGGCTCTACGTCGAGCGCTACCTGGCCTCGGCCCGCCACGTCGAGATCCAGATCCTGTGCGACACCCACGGGGGCGCCGTCCACCTGGGCGCCCGGGACTGCTCGCTGCAGCGGCGGCACCAGAAGCTGGTCGAGGAGTCGCCAGCGCCCCGGCTGCCGGCGGCACTGCTGGCCGAGATGGGCGAGGCGGCGCTGCGCGGGGCCCGGGCCGCCGGCTACGTCGGCGCGGGGACGTTCGAGTTCCTGCTCGACCCGGCCTCGGGTCGCTTCTCGTTCATGGAGGTCAACTGCCGGCTGCAGGTCGAGCACCCGGTGACCGAGATGGTCACCGGCATCGACCTGGTGGCCGAGCAGCTGCGGATCGCCGCCGGCGAGCCGCTCGGCTACGGCCAGGACGACATCGTCAGCCGCGGCTGGGCCATCGAGTGCCGGCTCAACGCCGAGGACCCGGAGAACGAGTTCCGCCCGGCGCCGGGACGGCTGGCCGAGTGCGTGCCGCCGGGCGGCCCGTTCGTCCGGGTCGACACCCACGTCTACCCGGGCTACCAGGTGCCGCCGTACTACGACTCGCTGCTGGCCAAGGTGATCGTCTGGGCGCCGGACCGGGACGGGGCGATCGCCCGGATGCGCCGGGCGCTGGCCGAGACGCGGCTGGCCGGGCCCGGCCTGGCCACGACGGCCGGCTTCCTCCACGACGTCCTGGCCGACCCGCGGTTCGTCGCGGCCGAGCACGACACCGCCCTGCTCGGCGAGTTCGTCGCCGCCCGCGCCCGCCAGACCGCCGCGTAGCCCGCACCCACGGACGTCAGCGCGGTCTGAGGTACTTAGGTACCATGGCGTGCAGGAGGTGAGCGGTATGACCACTGTCGGGCCCCGCCGCCAGGCCCCGCTGAAGATCGATCTGGAAACTGACGAGTTGATCTCGCAGGCCGCGCACTTCCTCGGCATGTCGAAGAAGGACTTCGTTGCCGAGGCGGTCAGGACTTACCTGGATCAGCGACGCGAAGAGGTCCGTCGCGGCATGGTCGCTTCGATGAGTGTCCTCGACGGTTCGCTGTCCGCGAGTGTGGCCGCGCTGACCGGCTTGTCCGCGGAGCGGGTCGAACAACTCGGCGGCGTCGGCGAGTGGGACGCGTAGCCGCATGACAGTCCGCCCGACATTGCGTTGCCTCCGCGAGGATCGGGTGCGGCTCTCTTGTAGGTAGGACATTTCGGGTGGGTGGCTGTCAGGCGGCGAGGTTGTAGACGGGCTGCTGGTAGCGGCTGTGGTGGTCGCGGTGCCGTTGCTGGCGGAGGTGGTAGGCGAAGTCGTCGAAGTCGCCGTTGCCGACGAGGGCGCGTAGCCGTAGGACGGCTTCGGCGCCGGTGAGGCTCCAGCGGGCTCCTGTGACCTCAAGACGGTCCTTGATCATCCACCTGGCTGCCCCTTCGATCAGGCCGCTCGCGATCGGCCACCCGGCCGCGAGGAACGCGGGGTAGTCGAGGTGGTCCTTCTTGTTTTCCAGGTAGCGCGCGCACTCGTCGGCGCCAGCGCGTTCGGTGGGGCCGTAGTCGAACCGGGTGGCGCGGCGGCGGATCCCGATCCTCACGTCGCGGTGGCGGCCGTGCAGGAGTTTGCCGGTCTGTTCGACGACCCAGGCGCGGGCGGCGGGGTCGCCCTTGTAGAAGAAGCAGTCCGCGGCCTTCCAGAGGTACTGGACCACGTGGATGAGGTCGATGAGGATCGTGACGGGCTTGCCGCGGGCGGCGGCGAGAGCGAGCGCGGTGTCGATCTGGTGGCAGTTGCCGTCGACGAGGACGAACCAGGGCCGCGACTGGTCCGGGTCACGCCGGTCGGCCTCGGCGAAGGCGGCCGCGATCACGTCGGCCGCGGGGCGTTCGGCCGACGCGAACAGCGTGCGGCCGTGGGCCTGTGGGCCCGGCGCCGGGCTGGACGAGGAGGCGCGCGTCCCGCGGGCTGGGCCGAACAGGCAGGTGAGGATGTCGGCGGGCTGCCGGGGCGCCGGGGGGATGTCCGCGACGGCGGCGAGCTGAGCGGTCCGTTTGCTTGCCCGGCGCAGGTCTGCGGGGTCCTCGGGCCGGCCCGTCTGTTCGCGGACCTTCGCCCGGGCTGCCGCGGCCTTCGCGGTCGGCGGGCGCAGCGCGTCAGGCAGGACCGGGAACGCGGATCCGTCAAAGGTCAGCAACAGCCCGACGTCCGGCGGACACGGCGCGGGGCGCCTGGCGGCGTAGAACCTCTCGAAGTCGATGGCCGCGCCGATCGCGAGCTGCTCGGCCTGCCGTTTCCCGAGCCGGATCGCTCCCGCGGCGCTGACCTGCGCGGCGGCCTGCGCGAACGGGACGGTCGCCGCGGCCTGTGCCACCCGGCGTTCCACCCCGGCGGAGTAGCTGTGCCCGCCGGCCCAGCCCAGCGTCGCGTCCCGCGGGTAGAGGTTCTCCCTGCGCCAGCCACGGTAGGCGATCCGGCTGGTGGTGACCGTCCCGACGATCGTGATCCGGTCGTGGCGCTGCCCGGTCTCGGTGGTCCGCCGGACGACACCGTCGGCGTCGACGACGTCGTTACGGGACTGCTCGCGCGCCGCCTCGAGGTCCAACTGCCCCTGCAGGCACAGCCTGGCGAACTCGAGGGCGTCGGTGAGCAGGCGTTCCTCCCTTGCCTCGTGGGCCAGTCCGCGCACCTCGTCCGACCGCGACCAGGCGATCACGTTCTTCGCGTGACGCAAGGCCCGCTCGAACAGGGCGTCATCGCCCGTGTCGGGCTGTGCGTCGTCGGTTCCCGCAGGTCCGGGGTGTGCGATGCTGGCGACCACGGCCACCGTCCTCCTGTCTTCGTGATCCAAGTCGCCACAAAGACTGGAGACGGTGGCCTTTCCATGCCCACACCTCGACCCGCCCGGCCGCGCACAGACCACACCGGAGGCCACCCACAGGCCTTCTACCAGCGGATATTCCCCACCAACCTAGACGGCATGTACCCCGTACGACGAAACGCCGGACACATCCGGAACATCAGGACGCGGACGAATATCGACCTGCTCCAACAGAGCCGCACCCGCGAGGATCTGCGCCTACCTTTGCCCCCGGCCGACATTGCTCTCGACCAGATCGATCATCCATTGCTGGCCAAGGCTCGTGAGCAGTTCGCTGATCCCGACACACCTCATGAACGAATCCGCGCGGTCGACGACGTCGTCCTGTTCAAAGTCAAGATTGGTCGGTGGCGCGGCGGTAGCTACACCGACCAGTCCGCGGTCGAGGCCCGGGATTGGCTTGTCGCCGGCGGTCTTCGTGAGGACGGCTCGGCCGACGACTTCTACGCCGCGCTGCACGCTCAAGCCAGAACCGCCCGGCTTCGCTACAACGCTGAGCATGACAAGCCGCTCACCAGCGATACCTATAGCCGGCATCTGCTTCCAGGGCCGGACGACCAGGATCGCTACAGGCTTGAAGCCGGCACAAGGCTGGCGAAGCGCTTGGATGCGGCCGTTCGCGATCTAGTCCGTGGCTCGCTGCGCGACGGCCATGAGCACGCGGTCGACTTCCCGACCTTCCGTCTCGGCCTGCTCGTCCGCGCTGATCACGGCCACGAGACCTACGTCGCCGTCCGGATCACCGGATCCGTCCCAGCGGGCCTGACCGCAGTGATCCTCTCCCGCGTTCCGGGCTGTGAGGCCGACGGCTGGTTCCCCGAGCATGCTCTTCCCGAACGGGACCTTCTCCCCGCCGAACAGTCCTGGTCCAATCTCATGGATCCCAAAGCGGCCGCGAGGCTCCTCGACGAGCTGGACTGATTCGACTTGGGTCGCGCTCCACCGCGCCCGGCGCCGGGCCGGCTGGCCGAGTGCGTGCCGCCGGGCGGGCCGTTCGTCCGCGTCGACGCCCACGTCTCCCGGGCTACCAGGTGTCGCCGTACTATGACTCGCTGCTGGCGAAGGTGATCGTCTGGGCGCCGGACCGGGACGGGGCGATCGCCCGGATGCGCCGGGCGCTGGCGGAGACGCGGCTGGCCGGGCCGGGCGTGGCGGCGACCGCTGGCTTCCTGCACGACGTCCTGGCCGACCCGCGGTTCGTCGCGGCCGAGCACGACACCGCCCTGCTCGGCGAGTTCGTCGCCGCCCGCGCCCGCCAGGCCGCCGCGTAGTCTCCATGGACTGGCAGAGCTGAGCCGGCGCCATGGGCGAACTGCCGACAGCGAGAACTACACACCCAGCAGTGTAGACGAGTTATAAGCATCGCCGACCCGCTGATGTGCCGCCGGCCAACCCCTGGGGGCGTGGCGATCGGGTCTACAGTGAGTTCATGAGGGGAGACGCGCGGAGATTTCGCCCGGGATCGACCACCGGCTGGGAGGAGCGACGATACTCCGACATGGGTGATCGTGAGTCCGCCTGCTGGGAATCCCAATGATGGTCGATGCGCCTCGGGACCGTCCTCCTTCGCCGTATGGCTCAGACGGCGACGCCGACAGCGACGGCCGTCAGCGGCTCAACGAGAAAGCTGATCTTCTTGCGGGCCGCAACCCTGACCGTAACTCTTCGGGCGACGCCTCAGAAGGTGGGGATGACCGAGATCGGCTCAACAAAAAGGCCGACCTTCTCGCGACCCTGTCCTCGTCTGATCCTGACGCGGAAGAGGCGTATGCCGTCAGGTCAAACGAGCAGGAAACCGCCGTAGAACGGGCACCAGGGGAGCGCAGAAAGGAGGCGCGTGACTTCTATCTTACCGACGAGCAGATCGAATCCCGGTTTGACGAAAAAGTCAGAGACTATGTTTTCGCTGATTCTGAGCGATCCGACAGGCCTCATATCGTACTTCTAGGAGGTCAACCGGCGGCTGGTAAGAGTAACGCTGAACGGGAAATAGTAGACGCATTTCGGCGTGACCGTGGCGAACGAATTTCAACCATAACCGGAGATGCGTTTAGGCCCCTTCATCCGCGCTACCAAGAAGTTCTCGAAGCGGACGAATTCCTGATGCCAAACGCGACGCAGCAGGCTGCGGGCAGATGGGTCAAGATGAGCCTGGATCACGCGCTCGAAAGTGGCAAGAACGTCATTCTCGAAGGGACATTCCGGGACCCGGATGTAACAGCTCGGACTGCCCGGGATGCGCGGGATGCTGGATTTACGGTGGAAGTAGTCGCAATCGCCACGCCCGCCGAGAAAAGTCGGCTTAGTGCGGTCCAGCGGTACTTTGACGAAAAGGTGACGACGGGAGCGGGGCGCTGGACACCTAACACAGCGCATGATGCGGGATATGCTGGTACGCCCGCGACTGTCGCTGCGTTGGAGGGCGATCTGAACGTCCAGAAGATCGGCGTTTGGAGCCGGGAAGGTCTCCTGTGCGAGAATGTGCGCGGCGCGGACGGAAAATGGGTTTCGTCGACGAGCGCCGTCGAGGCGTTGGAAGCCGAGAGGTCGCGGCGGTTCACACCGGCTGAAATCGAGGACTGGATAATTCGTCACGACCGTCTCGTCGAGATCTATAACGCGCTCGACTCACCGCCACAGGTCGTGGTGTCGGCATTTGAGCAGCTCGCCCGTGACCGTGAGACCGTGATGGCCATGTCAGAGAACCCTATGCGTCCCGACCATGGCTGAACTACATCACTCCACCAACCTGTCATGCGGAAGGAAGAGTTTTGACCAGCGAACCGGAACAGTATTCCCATATGCCGACCGCAGTAATGAGTGATGTACTTTCTGGGATCAAAGATCAGCTAGTGGGCTATTATTCGCACTTGAGTGACATCGCCGAAACGCAGACGGCTCGCGATGACGCGTGGCGCGAGGTGCTGGCGGTACGCGACCGGGAACGGGAGGTCGGGCCGGGGGATCGGGCGGCGATGATCGAGCTCATCACGCGATGGGGAGATCGACTCAGGACGCTCCGGGGCGAGGGCTGATAAGGGGCGGGAGGACCGGGGCGGGAGTCGTGCCGAGCGCCGGAATGATCAGCCGGATGGCCGAAGGAGGCGGGGCATGCTGCCGCCCGACAGTCATGTGCACAGCCAGTGGTCCTGGGACGCGGTGGCGGGGTCGATGGAGGAAACCTGCCGGCACGCGGCCGAGCTCGGGCTGCCCTCGGTGGCGTTCACCGAGCACGCCGACCTGACGCCGTGGGTCGTCAGCCCGGACGACAAGCTCCCGGACCGGTGGCGACCACTGGTCGCCGACGGCGTGCTGAGGCCGCCGCCCCTCGACCTCGACGGCTACCGAGAATGCCTCCAGGCGTGCCGGGAACGGCATCCTGGGCTGCGTATCCTGTCGGGCGTCGAGCTGGGCGAACCGCACTGGCACGCATCCCACGCCGAGAGGCTGCTCGGCCTGGGCGGCTTCGAGCGGGTACTGGCATCCGTCCACTCCACGCCGGCCGCGGCCGGCCCCGGCTTCACCGAGATATCCGCCCGTTACCGAGATCAGTCGCCGGACCAGGTCGTGCGGCTCTATCTGGCCGAGACCGTGCGCCTGATCGAGGAATTCGACGCGTTCGAGATCCTGGCTCATATCGACTACCCGGTTCGCTACTGGCCGGCGGACGCCAAGCGCTACGACCCGGTGGACTTCGAGGAGGAGTACCGCGACGTGCTGCGCCGCCTGGCGGCGGCCGACAAGGTCCTCGAAGCCAACACCAGGGTTCCGCTGCACCGCCAGGTGCTGGCCTGGTGGCGGGAGGAGGGTGGCCAGGCCGTCACCTTCGCCTCGGACGCGCACGAGCCCGGGGCCCTGGCCCAGGGATTTCGCGAGGCCGTGCGCACCGCGCGGGCCGCGGGTTTCCGCCCAAGGGATGATCCGTATGCCTTCTGGGGCCGGGACTGAACGCCGCCGGCCGGCCCAGGTGCGCGCCTATGATGACAGGCCATGCCCCAGCCTGACCCGAACTACCAGCCTGACCCGAACTACCAGCCTGACCCGAACTACCAGCCTGACCCGAACTACCAGCCTGACCCGAACTATCTGACTACCGTCGCGGCGGCGTACGACGGCGTGGCCGAGGCGTACGCGACGCTTTTCGCCGACGCGCTCGACCGGCAGCCGCTCGAGCGCGCGATGCTGGCCGCGTTCGCCGACCTCGTGCGCGATCTCCCGGGCCCCGTCGCGGACCTCGGCTGTGGGCCCGGCTACGCGACGGCCCACCTGCGCGGCCTCGGTCTGGACGTCTTCGGCGTGGACCTCTCGCCGGAGATGATCGCCCTGGCCCGCGGCGCCCATCCGGGGTCGCGGTTCGAGCTGGGCTCGATGACCGCGCTGGACCTGCCCGACCGGGCCCTGTCCGGCGCCCTCTGCCGCTACTCGCTCATCCACACTCCGCCGGCGGACCTGCCCGCCGTCCTGGCCGAGGTCCATCGCGTCCTGGCCCCCGGCGGCCACCTGCTGCTGGGCTATCTGGCCGCCGACGAGGCCGCCACCGAGGTGCGGCCCTATGACCACCGGGTGACGGCCGCCTACCGCTGGCCGCCTGCCCAACTCGCCGGACTGGCGGGCCAGGCGGGCTTCGTCGAGGTCGCCCAGCTGGTGCGGGCCCCGACGGAGGAGGAACGCGGCCGGCAGGCCCAGCTTCTGGCCCGCCGCCCGCTGTGACTCGGTGACGTTCATATCGACGTCACGACGGCGACTACGATATAGCAGTCACCGCACATGACGGTGATATCGAAGTCAGCGGAGCGAGGATGCCGTACACCGGGAAGGTCACGAGCGCGGAGTCGCTGGGCCGGATCCTGCAGCAGGCGCGGCTGCTGTCGGGGCTGAGCCAGCGTGAACTCGCGCGCCGGCTGGGCACGACGCAGAAGTACATCTGGGAGCTGGAGGCCGGCAAGCCGTCGATCCTCATGGACCGCCTGTTCGCGGCCATGCGCGCGACCGGTATGGAGCTGAGCGCCACCATCACCCCTCCGGACGACAGCGATGGCTGATCTGGTCGTCGACCTGTACGGGACGCGGGTCGGCGTCCTCGCGGGCACGGGCCGCGGCTTCGACTTCGCGTCCGGGTGCTCGACGCGCACGGCGAGCGCAACTGCTCCTCCGTGCTGGCCGCGCCGATCAGCAAGTCGACGCTGACGCACCACTGGCGGGTGCCGCGGGACGCCGGGATCATCTGGCAGAAGCCCTCCGGGCGGGAGAACCTGCTCTCCCTGCGCCGCGACGACCTCGACGCCCTGTTCCCCGGCCTGCTTGACTGCGTCCTGCGCGCTCCGTCTGACCGGGCTTGACGGCGTTCCGCCAGGTCGCTTTCTGGCGGCGTCGATGTGCGGCGGGTCAGGGCGGCGGACGGGACGCGCCGGCACAGGAAGTCGACGTTCGAGGCTGCTCGCGCTCCCGGGCTGGGAAGACTGAACGTGTGCGGGTTCTGTGCGTGCTGGCCGAAAATACGCCGCCCTCACGGGAGCGGTACGTCGATCTGCTGCGCGCTGTCTCGATCGTTCTTGTCGTCATCGGCCACTGGCTCGTGAGCGTGATCACGCACGACCGGAACGGGCAGCTGGCCGGGCACTCGGCGCTCGGCTCGATGACCTGGATGTACCCGCTGACCTGGCTGTTCCAGGTCATGCCGCTGTTCTTCGTCGCCGGCGGGTACGCCAACGCCGCCTCGCTGGCCGCGCACCGCCGCCGCGGCGGGGACGCGGTCACCTGGCTGCGCGGGCGCGGGGTGCGCCTGCTGCGTCCGACCACCGCGTTCCTGCTGGTACTCGCCCTCGTCGCGCTGGTCGCGCAGGCGCTGGGCGCCGATCCCGGCCTGACCCGGCTGGCGGTCTGGTTCGCCACGATCCAGCTGTGGTTCCTGACGGCCTACCTCGCCGTCGTGGTGCTGACTCCGCTGATGTACTGGCTGCACCAGCGGTTCGGCTGGGGCGTGGTGGTAACGCTGGTCGTCCTGATCGCGCTCGGCGACGTCGCCCGGCTCCACGGTCACGGCGAGCTGGCCGACGGCGGCTACCTCTACGGCTGGCTGGCCATCCACCAGGTCGGTTTCTTCTGGCGGGACGGCCGGCTGCCGTTCCGGCCGCGGGTATGGGCGACGTTGCTCGCCGGCGGCCTGGTGACGGTGCTGGCACTGACGCTGGCCGGGCCGTACCCCATGAGCATGGTCGACCTGCCCGGGAAGGGGCCCCACAACGCCTCGCCACCGACGGTGGCCCTGCTGGCCACGGCCACCTTCCAGCTCGGCCTGGTGATGATGCTGCACGGGCCGGCCGAGCGCTGGCTGCGCCGGGAGCGGCCGTGGCGGGCCGTGATCGGGGTGAACGTCGTGGTGTTCACCGTCTTCCTCTGGCACATGTGCGCGGTGCTGCTGCTCGTCGGCCTGCTGGGCGCGCTGGGCGCGCTGCCGACGCCGGCGGCGGGCACCGTCTCCTGGTGGCTGTGGCGGGTCCCCTGGTTCGGGCTGCTCGGGGTGATCCTGGCCGGCCTGGTCGCCGTGTTCGGCCGCGTCGAGCTGCGCGGTCAGGCGCCGGCCCCGCGCTGGTCGGCCTCGCGCTGGCTGGCGCGCTGGCTGGCGCGCTGCCCGCTGGCGCCGGCGTGGCGGCGCCAGCCGGCCCGCCTCGCGCTCACCCTGACCGCGTTCGCCCTCGCCGTCACCGGGCTGATCAGCAACAACGTTGCCCCAGCCCGGGCGCACTACCTGGTCGGCCTGCCGCTGGGCGGGCTGCTGGCCTACCTTGCCGGAGCCGGTCTGCTCCGGCTCGGCGGCGTTCTCGAGAACGGTGGCGGTAGCAACGGCCACGGCAGGTCGACGATCCAGTCGAGGACCAGGCGGTTGAACTCCTCGGGGCGCTCCTGATGCAGTCAGGAGGCACTCCCGCGCGTCGCGGCCTGAACGCGGGGTCAGCGGGACCGGGTGGTGCTCCCGGGCGGGGCGGTGCCGTCGCGCAGCCACGCGGCGACGGCCGGGCCGATCACGGCGCTGTCCTTGATCCAGGCGAAGTGGTCGCGGTTCACGACGCCGGAGGCGGCGTCGATGTGCCAGCGGGTCAGGGCGGCCGACGGGATGCGCCGGCACAGGAAGTCGACGTTCGAGGCCGGGCCGAGCCGGTCGTCCTCCAGCGAGATCACCAGGGCCGGGACGGTCAGCTCGCGCAGCGCCCGGTCGTAGTCCCGGCGGGAGCCGGCCGGCCGGTAGCGACTGGTGCGGGAGTGGCGGGCCCAGTCGGTCATGACCCGGCCGCGCATCGCCCCGCCGATCAGGATGCCGCCCGGCCAGTAGCCGCGCACGCGGGCGACGACGCCGATCCACTGGATGCTGCCGATCGCCTCGATCCAGCGCCGCCAGCCGAACGCCTTCCAGAAGACGGTGCCGGTGCCGATCGTCACGATGCCGGCAATCGGGCCGGGGTCGACGCTCTGCGCGGCGGTCGCCGTGTGCAGGAACGCCAGCTGGCCGCCCAGGCTGTGCCCTAACAGGAACAGCGGCCCGGCCGGGAAGCGCTCGCGCACGGCCGCGACCACGGCCGGCACGTCGACCTCGACCAGCTCGCGGTAGCCGAAATTCGGCTGCTCGCGCAGCCCCGGCGTCGCCTCGCCCTGGCCGCGCAGGTCGCATGTGGCGACGCTGACGCCGGCCCGGTGCAGGGCGGTGGCCAGCGGCAGGTAGAACTTGGCCTTGAGCGCCATCGCCGGGAGGATCAGCGCGACCGGCGCGGCCGGGTCGTCCGCCGGCAGGACACGGACGGTGAACGTCACCCCGCCCTCGATCGGGACGGTCAGCGCCTCCAGGTCCGTGAACGGCGACTTCTTGCGGCCGCCGGCCGCGGCCGCGGCCTCGGTGCTCGGCGCGCTCACGCGAGCTCGCCGACGTAGGAGAAACGGAACACTGCCAGCGGCGCGCCCGCCTCGTCCTGGATCGTCGCCTTGCCGTCCAGCTCGAACCGGCGCCCGGCGCCCGTTGCCGCGCCGGCCAGCAGCGCCCGGACCGGCCGCTCCTCGACGGTGGCGACGGCCAGCACCCGGCCCGAGGCCGGCTTGCGGAACGTCGACCAGGCATCCCGCACGACCAGCCAGTTCACCGCGCCGATCCGCGGTGCCATCGCGCCGACGAACGCGCAGGCCCCGGCCACGTCGGCGGCCAGGAACTGGGCCCCGGCGTGGACGGTGCCCATCTGGTTGGTCCGCTCCCGGCCGGCCGGGACGGCGACGACGGCCCGCTCCGGGCCGATCTCGGTGATCTCCAGGCCCGCGTGGATCGCGAACGGGACGATCCCGCTGGCGATCACCCGCAGCCGTTCGTAGTCGGGGGCCGGGCCGCCGGCTTCGGCGAACACGCCGAAGCCGGCCTCGGTCAGCGCCGCGTCAGTGCTCACGTTCGGTCACCTCACGGTGGAAGGGGGAGTGGGCGGGCGGGGCCCGCGACGACGGTCAGCGGTCAGCGATCAGCGGTCAGCGATCAGCGGTCAGCGGTCAGCGGTAGGGACGCAGGACGCGGCGGGCGATCGAGCCGCGCAGCACCTCGGACGGCCCTTCGTAGATCCGGAACGCCCGCGCCTCGACCAGGAATCGGGCCACCAGGTGGTCCTCGCACACGCCGAGGCCGCCGAAGAGCTGGACGGACCGGTCGAGCACCCGCCAGACCGCCTCCGAGACGAACGTCTTGGCGATCGACGCCGCGTGGCGGGCCTCCGCGTCGAAGGGCCCCCGGGCGTCCAGGACGGCGGCGGTCTGATCGATCAGGGCTCGGGACGCGGTGATGTCGATCTCGCTGTCGGCCACCAGGCCCTGGGCCAGGCCGTGGTCGGCCACCCGGACGCCGAACGCGGTGCGCTCAGAAATTCGTTGCGCGGCCAGGGCGTGGGCCCTCACGGCCAGGCCCAGCCAGGCCATGCAGAACGTCAGCCGGGACGGCGCCAGCCGGGCCTGCGCGACGTCCAGGCCCCGGTCGGGCTCGCCCAGGATCGCCGCGTCGGGGACGTGGCAGTCGGCGAACGTCACCTCGCAGTGACCGCCGGGGACGCTGTGGTCGAGCGTCGGCATCCGCCGCCCGACCTGGACGCCCGGGTTGTCCGCGTCGACCAGGAAGATCGTCGCCCCGCGGGGGGTGCGGGCCACGGTGATGAAGAAGGCCGAGCCGTCCGCCCCGGTGGTGAAGTGCTTGGCGCCGTTGATGATCCAGCCGCCGTCGCCGGGCGTGGCCGTGGTCTGGAGCATCGAGGCGTCGGCGCCCGCTCCCGGCGCCGGCTCGGCCATTGCGATCGACGAGCGGACCTCGCCGCGGGCCAGCGGGGCCAGGTAGCGCTCGGCCTGCTCGGGGGTGACGGCGTGGGCCAGCAGGTGCAGGTTGCCGTCGTCGGGGGCGGCGCAGTTGACCGACAGCGGTCCGAGCAGGCTCTCGCCGGCGGCGGTCAGGACGGGCGCCAGCGACCGGGTGTCCAGGCCGAGCCCGCCGTGCTCCGGGGCGGACAGCGGCCCGAACACCCCGGCCGCGCGGGCCGCCTTCTGCAGGTCCAGGCGCAGGGCGTCGTCGACCACCCGGCCGTCGACGACCACCTCCCGCTCGACGGGCACCACGTGTTCGTGGATGAACGCGCGCGTGCGCTCGGCCGTCTGGGCGGCCGATCCGGTCCGTTCTGGTGCGAGATTCACGGCGGCTCCTCGCCTTTTCGCGTCGCCCGTCTGCCCGGCTGTAGTGCCCGGCTGTAGTGCCCGGCTGTACTGCCCGCCGGTATTGTCCCCGGATTCCGGGCGGGCGCGCTCGCGCGATAGCCAGCTCCGATCGGCCGAACGGTGGATGGGCCCGACGCCTGGCGCGCATTTCTGAAGTGCCGGGAAGCGGTGGTGGGACGGCCGGTGAATAGTGGGCCGGTCCCGGTTCCGGCGGCGCCCGGTTGGCCACCCGCCCGAAGCGACCGGGAGAATGGGCGGAGCCCCCGGTCGCGGAGGGCGGCCGGTTGGCTCAGCGACAACGAGCTCGCGTGCCACGCCGAGTGGATCAGCCGGCGCGCTCGGTGGGCGCGGACGGGCGCTCGGTGTTGCCGTGACCGGGCTCGATGTCGACGGCCTGGGACTGCCGCAGCGGGACGAAGACCGGCCCGGACGTGACCGCGACCGGCTCGAGGCTGATGCACACGTGGTCGCCGCCCTCGTCCAGGACGCAGACGCGGCGACCGACCAGCCGGCGCGGGACCTCGTCCAGCAGCGGGACGCCGTCCGGCCCCGGGCGCACCGCCCAGCCGGCGAACTTGTCGACGTCGTCGCCGGTGCGGCCGCCGAACGCCGAGGCGATCGCGTGGTCGTCGGCGGTCAGGAAATGGATCGCGAAATGCGTCGCGCGCAGGCCGATGCGGTAGGTGTGGTTCGCCTTGGACAGCCAGATGCTGTAGCGGGGCGGCGTGATGCTGGACTGGCTGTGGAAACCCACCAGGCAGCCGGCCCGCTCCTGGTCGGCGGCCGCCGTCACCACGACCATTGCCGGGTCAGCCGGCCCCAGCAGGGCGCTCAGTTCGTCGTCGGCCACGATGCCTCCTCCGACTCGGTCCTCTCCTGGCTGGGCGTTCGGGCGGGGGCGGGACCGTCAGCTGGCCGCCCCGGCGGCCTCGATCGCCCCGGCGCCGGCGCCGCCGGTCTCGGCCCGCTGCCTGGGCGTGGCCCCGTCGCCGCCGGCCTGGGCGGCCAGCAGGTCGCGGATCTCGCCGAGCAGGCGGGCCTCGTCGCTGACGGTCGGCGCCTCGGCCTCCGGCTCCTGTCCGCGGCGGCGCAGCTCGTTGAACTTCGCCAGCGGGAACACGACCACGAAGTAGATGACTGCCGCGACGCTCAGGAAAGTGATGACGTCGTTGATGAATGCGCCGTAGCGGAACACGCTGTGGTGGATCCGAAAGGTAAGACTGGAGAAGTCCGGCTTGCCGAAGATGGCGGCGATCAGCGGGGTGAAGAGGTTCTTCACCAGCGACTGGACGACCGCGGTGAACGCGGTCCCGACCACGACCGCGACCGCGAGGTCGACGACGTTTCCCCGGGTGATGAACTGCTTGAACCCGACCAGTGGCGAGCGGACGGCCTTGGCCGCCACCATCGCGTCCCCGAGAACCTCCCGCCGTCGCGGCAACTTCACACCCACAGCCGTCCCGTCCCTCTTCTCGCGTCCACCGCCGGTCCGACCCGCCGGCCTGCCCGAGCCGCCCGGTCCGCCCCGAACATCCCACAGCGGTGTGCCCACACATGCGGGGCCGCCAACCTCCCGCGCGTGACGGTTGGGTCGCGGGCGGCCTGACGGGTCCTGGCTTAGCGGCTTAGCGCAACCGATGGTTGCATGAGGCCAGGCGGACCGCTATCGTCATGCGCAACCAAACGTTGCGGGAGGCAGGGCATGGAGTTCGGGACCATCGAACGGGAGATCTTCGTCGAGGCGACCCCGGAGGTCGTCTTCGCCGTGGTGAGCAGCCCGGAGCACATCCGGCAGTGGTGGCCGGACGAGGCTCGGTACGCACCGGAGCCGGGGTCGGTCGGGGAGATCGTCTTTGCCGAGCGGGACGCCGGCGGCACGGTCCTCGGCCGGATGGTCGTCGCATTCGCGGTGGTCGACTCGCGGCCGCCGCGGCTGTTCTCGTTCCGCTGGACCCAGCCGTCCGGAGTGGCGGCGGCGCCGGGCAACTCGCTGCTGGTGACCTTCGATCTCGCCCCGAAGGGCGACGGGACGCTGCTGCGGATGACCGAGTCCGGCTTCCGGGAGATGGGCTGGGAGGCAGCCGTCCTTGAGGAGACCTACCGCGACCACGTCACCGGCTGGGACTTCTACCTGCCCCGGCTGGCCCCGTACGCCGCGACGCTCGCCGCGCCGTCGCGGCCCCGGCCCCGCTCGTGAGCGTCCCGGCGGCACCGGCCGCCGCGTCCCCGGTCGACGACGATCTGTGGTCGGCGATCGGCGACCCGACCCGGCGCCGGCTGCTCGACCTGCTCCTCACCGAGGGGGGCGGGACCGCGACCGGGCTGTCCGCCCGGCTTCCGGTCACCCGCCAGGCGGTGGCCAAGCATCTCGGCGTCCTCGACCGGGCCGGCCTGGTCCACGCGACGCCGGCCGGCCGGGAGAGGCGATACCAGGTGGACGACGCGCAGCTCGCCCGGGCGGTGGCCCAGCTGGCCGCGGTCGGATCGGCCTGGGATGCCCGGCTGCGGCGGATCAGGCGGATCGCCGAAACCATCCAACGTTCCCAGCAATCCCGCGCCGCGGGAACCGACTACACCACGGAGGACTGACAAATGGTCGACATTCTGCACCGCATCGGCGTGAAGGACGCGGCGCCAGCAATTGTGTACAGCGCGCTCACCACGGTCGACGGCCTGGCCGGCTGGTGGACCGACGACACCGCGGGAAACGCCGGCGACGTCGGCGGCCGGGTCGAGTTCCGGTTTCCCGTCGGCGGGTTCGACATGGAGGTCGCCGAGCTGCGCCCGTCGGAACGGGTGGTCTGGCGGGTGGTCGGCGGCCCCGACGAATGGGTCGGGACGACGGTCGAATGGGATCTACGCCAGGACGGCGACTACACCGTCGTGCTTTTCGCCCACCAGGGCTGGAAGGAGCCGGTCGAATTCATGTATCACTGCTCCACGAAGTGGGGCTCGTTCCTGATGAGTCTGAAATCCCTGGTCGAGACGGGCGCGGGCGCTCCCGCGCCCCGGGACGTGCAGATCAGCGACTGGCACTGACCCACGCCGGCGGTGGGGCGGCCCGGACCTCGGCGCCGCCCGGATCGGGCTGGGACGGTGTTGAAATCGCCCCATGTGGTCCCCGCCGGTTCGACACGTGGAATGCTAGGTCCCGCCAGAGATGCCGGCCGGTTCGGGGTGGCTGGCCTGAGGGGGGAGTCCGCGTGCCATGGCGGAGAGCTGGCGTTGAATCCGGCCTATTTTGCGTCTCGGCGACCATGTCCGCTGGTTTTTTCGTCTGGGGAGACAAAACTGGTGCAAAGATCGAGGTTCCGTCGCTGGTGGCTGGCCGTCGGTGCGTGCGCGGGGGCGGTGACGCTCAGCCTGGCCGCCTGTTCCAGCTCGGGTGGCGAGTCGGCGGGGCCGGCCACCGCGCCGCCGGGCGGTTCGGCCGCGGCATCCCGCTACAGCACGCCGTTGGCCGAGGTCTGCCCGGCCACGGTCACCGTCCAGTCGAACTGGTGGCCCTGGCTGCCCGACGGCTTTCTGTTCCAGCTTCTCGGGCCGAACCCCACGATCGACGCGGGGAAGAACCGGGTCGTGGGGCAGCTGGGGAGCACCGGGGTCAAGCTGGAGATCCGTGCCGGCGGGCCGGCGACCGGTTTCCAGCCGGTGACGTCACTGCTGGCCCAGGACGACAGCATCCTGCTGGGCTACGTCGGGACGGACGAGGCCGTGCAGAGCTCGGGGAGCCAGCCCACGGTCGCGGTCTTCGCGCCCTACGAGAAGTCGCCGCTCGCGCTGATCTGGGGAAATCCGGCCTGGGACTTCCATTCCGTCGCCGACATCCGGCAGTCCGGCGCCACGGTACTGGCCAGCCCGAGCGGCACGGCGTTCCCCGACGTGTTCGTCCGGGAGGGGCGGTTGAACAAGGGCCAGGTCGACCCGTCCTACCAGGGAACGCCCGACCGTTTCGTCGCCGCCGACGGGAAGATCGTGCAGCAGGCGTACGTCACCAACGAACCGTATCTGCTCCAGCACGAGGTGCCGGCCTGGGGAAAGCCCGTCAAGTCCCTTCTCCTGCACGACGAATACCCGGTCTACATTTCCGCGCTGGCCGTCCGGTCGGACCGGCTCACGACCGAGCGGGCCTGTCTGGCCAAGCTGGTGCCGCTGTTCCAGCGGGCGCAGCGTGACTACGTGGCCGACCCGGGGCCGACCAACCAGCTCGTGCTGAAGGTCCTGAGCACGCTGCACACGGGCGGGTTCAGCATCTCGCCCGGCCTGCTCGCCTACGGCGCCTCCACCCAGAAGCAGCTCGGGCTGGTCGCGGACGGCCCCGACGGCGTCCTGGGTAGTTTCGACACCGCCCGCGTGCAGTCGCTGATCGGCCGGCTGGTCCCGGTCTTTGCGGCCAAGGGCAAACCGAAGCCGGGGCTCACCCCGCCCGACCTGGTCACCAACGAGTTTCTCGACCGGTCGATCTCCATGAAATAGAGCACTGAAACAGATCGCTCCCGGTGCGGGCTCGGGCCCGGGTCATAGCCGGCCCGGGCCCGCACCGGCCAGCCCCTGCTTCCCCTGCTTCCCTTCTTTCCCTTCCTCCTTCTCCTTCCTTCCTTCCGTAGTCGCCTTCCATGAGGAGAATCCGGTGTCTGACAGTCCCACGCCGACGATCGATACAAACGTCCCGCACTCGGCTCGGGTGTGGAACTACTGGCTGGGCGGGAAGGACAACTATCCGGTTGACCGCGAGTTCGGCGAACAGCTCAGGGCGGTCATGCCGGAGATCGTGGTGATCGCGCGGGAGGCCCGGGCATTCCTCGGTCGCGCGGTCACCTACCTTGCCGGTGAGGTGGGGATCCGCCAGTTCCTGGACATCGGCACCGGGCTGCCCACCGCCGACAACACCCATGAGGTGGCGCAGCGGATAGCCCCCGACTCCCGCATCGTCTACGTCGACAACGACAGTCTCGTGCTGTTGCACGCCCGGGCCCTGCTGGTGGGCAGTCCGACCGGCGCCACCGCCTACATCGACGCCGACGTGCGGCAGCCGGACCGGATTCTGGAGCTCGCCGCCGCGACTCTGGACTTCAGCCAGCCGATCGCCCTGGTCATGCTGGGAATCATGGGGAACGTCGCCGACCTCGACGAGGCGTACGGAATCGTGCGGACGCTGGTGGACGCGCTGCCCGCCGGGAGCTATCTGGTGTTCAAGGACGGCACCTACGCCGCGATGGGCGAGGAGCGGGCCAAGACCGTCCACGCCCTCAACGAGACCGAGAAGTACCCGTACCGCATGCGCACCCCCGAGGAGATCGCGCGGTTCCTCGACGGGCTGGAACTGGTCGAGCCCGGCTTCGTCTCGACGCCGTTGTGGCGTCCCGACCCGAGCAAGCCGCTGCCCGCCGCGATCGACGACCTCTGCGCTGTCGCCCGTAAGGCCTGATCCGGGCCTGAATCGGGCTTGCCCGTGGCCGTGCCCGTGGCCGTGGCCGTGGCCGGGGTGGGGTCGGCCTGGCCGTCGGGCCGTCCCGCCGCCCGGCTGGGACCTCATCCCTCGTCCCGTCTGACTACGCCGTCTCGCCGTCCGGCCGCTGTGCGCGGTGCCCCGTCGCGCCCCGGCTGGCGTGCCGGGCCGCGACGGCTCGGATCGCCTCGGCGGTCTCCCCCGGCTTTGTGCCGGAAAGGCAGAGGTTGTTCATCATGTGCATGTACCGGGCGACGTCCTCGGCCCGGTCGAGGTAACTCGCCCCGGTGAGATGCTCCAGGTAGACGACGTCGGGTACCTCTGGATCGGCGAACCGGAGCATGGTGAACGCGCCACCCTCGGCGGGGTAGCTGTCGGAGTCGAGAGCGATCACCTGAATGGTGATGTTCGGGCGCTCGTCGAGGGCGATCAGATGTTCCAGCTGCTGGCACATCACGACCGGCTCGGCGAGCGGACGCTGGAGCGCCGCCTCGTCGATCACGGCCCACACGCGCGGCGGTTCCGGCCGGGCCAGCAGGGCCTGCCGGTTCATGCGGGCGCTGATGCGGCGGTCGACGGTGGTGGCGTCGAGGTCGTCACCGCCGCGGGTAATGACGGCCCGGGCGTATTCCTCGGTCTGGAGCAGGCCGGGAATGAACTGGGTTTCGTAGACGCGAATCAGCGAGGCCGACGTCTCCAGACCGACGTAGGAGTGAAACCAGTCCGGCATGACGTCGGTGAAGCTGCGCCACCAGCCGCGCTGGTTGGCCTGAGTAAGAAGGCTGAGCAGTGGAGCCCGTTCAGCCGGTTCCACCACCCCGTACAGCGTGAGCAGGTCGCTTACATCGCGTTCTTTGAAGCTTACCTTACCTAATTCCATGCGGGTGATCTTGGATTCGGATCCCCGGATGAGGTCGCCGGCGTCCTTTCGGCTGATTCCATTGGCTTCCCGGAGCTGGCGGAGTCTGGCGCCGAGGGCAATTCGGCGGACACTGGGCCCACCTGTTTCGTCGAGCATCGTTCCCTCGTCGTAATCGGGTTGCCGTGCCGCGGCAACGATACCAAGACGCCACAACGATACCAAAACACTATGTGTCCGCCGTTTCGGGCTCGATCGTGGGGGTCGGACACACTGACCGTGGGCACAGTGACCGGTGGCACGCCACCTTCGGGCCGAAGGTCCCGGCCGCGCCGGCGGTACCGACACGGTCCCGGTAGGCGTGGGCCGCCTGGATGAATATGCCTTATTGACATAAGCTAATGGCCTGGTGGGCCGAGCTGCCGCCGATCACGGCTGGCGGCCAGGTCGATGCCACGATCCGACCACGAGGTGGGAGACAAGCCCGAAGGACCAGAACATCACGAGCCCGAAAAGGGACGAGACGATGACGGCCGCGAACAACGGTCCGGACGACAGGCTGTGCGTGTAGTCGTCGATGAGCTGGCCGATGCCGGGATCCCCCTGGCGGAAGAAGAAGTCGCCGACGACGGCGCCGATGACGGCCAGGCCCGCCGATATGCGCAGCCCGGCGAACACCGCGGGCAGCGCGCTGGGAATCTCCAGCCGGACCAGCCGGTCCCAGCCGCTGGCCCGGCGCAACGTGAAGAGGTCATGCTGGCCGGCCTGGACCGACCGCAGCCCGAACAACGTGTTCGTGATGATGGGGAACAGGGCGACCAGGACACAGACCACCGTCCGGGACCAGAACCCGTACCCGAGCCAGAACCCGATCAGCGGAACAATCGCCAGAATGGGAACCGTCTGCAGAACCACGGCCCACGGGTAAAAAGAACGTTCAACCCAGCGGGCCCGGGCCATCAGCGCCGCGAAGACGAAGCCGATCGCCGCCGCGATCCCCAGCCCGGCCAGCGCGACGGTCGCCGTCGCTTTCAGGGCGGAGAGAATCTCGTGGAACGTGCTCCAGTCGAGAAACCCCTCGCTTACCACCCGCTGCGGGGGCGGCAGCAGGAACCGCCGCCGCGGCGCCAGGAACTCGTAGGTGACCAGATACCAGACGCCGACCACCGCGACGAGGACGGCGGCCGGCGGCAGCGCCACCCGACCCAGCCGACCCAGCCGGGACGCGGCCGGCGCCGCCGAGCTGACTCCGGAATGCACAGTGAATCAGGATAGAGCCGCCGCGACGAGCAGCGTCCGGATCGGCGTGCTGATGGCCGCCGTCCCCCGTCGGCACGTCGGGAAACTGGCCCGCGAGACCGCGTACCTCGACGTCCTGTCCGGCGGGCGGCTCGTCGTCGGCGCCGGGCTCGGCTCGATGCCGGCCGAGTACGCCCGGTTCGGGCAGCCGGCCGGGCGGGCCGAGCGAGCAGGGGTCGGGCCGTTCGACGTTCGCGCTGGAGGGAGTTCCGGGCAGCCGGCCTCGCCCCGACGGGCAATGCAAGGTTGATTCATCATTGCGCGCCGGTTAATTTCCGACCGGCCACGGGATCGTTCCGGCGATCTTTCCTGTCCGCCCGAACGCTATTCCGGACCTCGGCGGTAACAAACGTCACAGTGCTTTCGATCCCAGTGCGGGAGTCTTACCAGGGCCGCCGTTATAGGAATGTTTTGTAATCTCCCGCAGCCGTCGTGGATCGTGACGGATCCCGACGTCGTGGGTTCTGAGCGACGCGATCTCTCTGGTGCCCGGGCGATCACCCGCCAGTCGCGCGCGGGACTTCGCCGGTTTATCGGCGTCCGCCCGGCCGGCGCGGGCCGCCGGGTGCCCGCGGCGTGATCGCCGTCGCGAGAAGATCAGGAGGTATTGATGCGTCAGGGTCCACTCGCCGGCAGATATGGCGTGGTCGCGGCCATGGTCATGCTCGCATTGATTCCGTACCTGGCTTTGTCGGCCGCGCTTGACCCGCTGGCGCCCATCATCACCGGGCAGCTGCACATGAGCGCCCAGACGATGAGCCTGGGTTCGGGACTGGGTAACGCGGCATACGCGGTCGGCACGGTGCTGGCGGTCCAGTTCGCCCAGCACCTGCCCCAGCGGCGGATGATGCTGGCCTACGCGGTGATGCTCGTCATCGGGTCGGTGCTGGCGGCCGCGGCGACCGACCCGACGATGTACATCGTCGGGCACATGCTCCAGGGCCTCGCCACGAGCATGCTGCTGATCGCAGCCGTCCCGCCGCTCGTGATCGGCTTCCCGGGCAAGCTGCGTACCACGATCATGATCATGAACCTGTGCATCTTCGGGGCGGTCGCGCTGGGGCCGTTCATCGGGGGCGTCCAGGCCGAGGCGCACGCCTGGCGGCCGCTGTTCTGGATCGTCGCCGGGGTCTCCGGGCTGGCGCTCATCCTCGCCCTGCTCACGTTCGAGGACGCCCCGCCGGCCAACCTCGACTCGCCGCGCGACCTGCCGGCGATCGGGCTGGCGGCGGTCGGCTGCGTGGCGGCCTTCCTGGGCGCCTCCGAGCTGACCACGCACGGCTTCGGCGACGTCGAGGTCCTCCCGCCCCTGCTCGGCGGCCTCGCCCTGATCGTCGCCCTGATCGTCTACCAGTTCCGGTCCACCCGCCCCCTGCTGACGATCCGGAACCTGCTGACCAGCTCGATCCCGGTCGCGGGCGTGGCGGTCGCGCTGTTCGCCGCGGCGGCATCCGTGTCGGTGACCGTGCTGACCGCCAGCGTGCTGGCCGAGCACTACGGCCCGGTCCACGTCGGGCTGCTCTACCTGCCCGAGCTGGGCGGGGCGGTGATCGCGGCGGTGGCGCTCGGCGTCGTCCTCAACAAGCGGGCGATGCACTACCTGCCGCTGGCCGGCATGCTCTTCCTGGCCGGCGGGATCGTGGTCTTCCGGTTCGCGATGCCGGCGGGCCAGCCGCTGACGATCGTCGGCTCGGCCCTGACCGGGCTCGGGCTCGGCGCCACCGTCGCCCCGGCCCTGTTCGTGGCCGGCTTCTCGCTGCCGGCCGCCAGCCTCCAGCGGGTGTTCGCCATCGTCGAGCTGCTGCGCGCGGTCGCCGCCTTCATGATCGCCCCGATCTTCGTCCACTTCGCGTCCACCGTGAGCGGCGACTTCGAGCACGGCACCGAGATCACGCTGTGGATCGGTCTCGCCCTCGCGCTGGGCGGCGCCGCCATCGGCATCGTGATCTACGCGCTCAGCGGGGCCCGCCCCCAGACCCCCGACCTCGACGGGTTCCTGGCCGGGCGGGGCTCCGCCTGGCCCTCGCCGCCGCTGCTGGCGAAGCTGCGGCGGCCCCAGCCCGCCGTGACGCCGATCTCGGTGGCGGAGCAGCGTGTCCCGGAGTCGGTCGCGGTGTCGGTCGCGGAATCGGTGGACTAGCTGGCGACGGCGGGCAGCGTGGCCGCCGCCGTCGTCGCGCACGCGCCCGGCTCCGTCCTGGTCGTCCACCAGCGGCCCTGACCGGGGCCGCGGGCCCGGCCCCCTGCCCCGGGCCGGTTCAGCCGGCCGGGTGAGGGTTGCCCAGGTAGGGAAACACCGTCTGGATGTCGGTGTGCGGGGCGAGACCGGTCGGGGGAATGTCACCTTTCGACAGGAAAGCCAGCCGATGGTTGATGACGTCGTCGGTGAACACCCGGCCGTTCGGGTAGCGGGCGGGCCGGGACGGGTCGAACGTCAGCATGTCCGGCAGGAGCCGGTCGGCGTCAATGGCGGCCAGCGCCTCCTCCCGGCTGTAGCCGCCGGTGTGACCCATCAGGTGGACGAACTGGTCGGTCCAACGGTCCCGGTCACCCGCGGGTTCGCTCGCGTTGTACTCGACCTTGGTCTCGTCGGTGTTGAAGAAACTGCTGACCGACGGATGGCCGGCGCGGTCGACATGCTCGAGCCGGCCGCCATGCTCTTGCCGGCCGCCATGCTCTTGCCGGCCGTTGCGCCGCAGGCTGCACCTGCCCCAGATCCGGACGTCGGGGCGCGCGCCGAGCTGGCTGGTCGGCAGCTCGACCACCATCGAGAACACGTTCGCTTCGGTGTTCGAGTCGACGCCGGTCCACGGGGAGTCGCCGCCGAGGTGCGGCGCGGTGAAGTTGCGCCCGCCGCTGGTGTCGAACAGGTTCTGGATGCCGTCGAAGTCGAAGAAGAATGCGTCGCTCCGGCTGCCGGCGAAGAACGTCAGGTGACCGGCCTCGATGATGTTCGGCGTGGGGCCGAACGACGCCTCGCCGGCTTCGACGACCTTCGTTCCGACCGGTTCCGGTGAGCGGGCCTCCTCGCCGGTGGCCAGGAAGACGTCGAACGTCTGCCGGTCACCGTCCAGCGGGGCGAAGACATAGCTTATGGCTAGGTCGTTCAGGAAATCACCGTCATTGTCGACGGCGAGCCGGTAAACCGCGTCCGGATGCAAAGGCCCGGCGGTCGGGTTCGCGTTCAGAATGAGGACTGTCCGGTTCGGGTCGGTGGGGGACTGGAATGCGTAGAGGTCGCACAGATCCAGGCGCTGGTCACCCAGCGGCGGTCCCAGGCTGAGCCCGGTGAAATGGTTGGACACGGCCCGCTCCGTCCCGCGCCGCCGTGCGGCGGGCGCCGAACTCGACCGGCCGCATTCTAGGTCGCCCCCCACCCCCGCTGCCCGCCGCACCCTACCTGGCGAAGCAGAACAATGGCTTTTGGTAGCCGTCGCCGGGCACGCCGCGCGGCCCGGATTTGCCCCGGCCGGTGGCCGCCCGCCAGTGGCGCGAAGCCGGCACGCCCGACGGTCTTGAGGTGCGCTAGCGCGGTCCGCCGAGAGCACCGTTCGCCCCCAGCGCGCGGGCGGCGGTGTCCTCGCGGACCAGCGCGTCCCGCGCGGCCTCGGCCCGGCCGGCGCGCAGCAGCGCCTTGCCCGCGACCAGCACCGCGCGCCCGGCCGCGGCCATCTCCCCGGCGACCGCCCGCCCGGCGTCCTCGAGCTCGGCGCGCGGCACGACCCGCGCCGCCAGCCCGATCGCCACGGCCTCCTCGGCCGGCACCCACCGGCCGGTGAGGATGATGTCCGCGGCCCGCTGCGTCCCCACGACCGCGGGCAGCAGCACGCTGCTCGCCGCCTCGGGCGCGGTGCCGAGGGCCATGAACGGCGCGCGGAACCGCGCGTCGTCTGCGACCAGGACGACGTCGGCGTGCAGCAGGATCGTCATGCCGAACCCGACCGCGGGGCCCTGGACGGCGGCCACCAGCGGCTGCGGGAGATCGATCAGCGCGCCCAGCAGCGCGGCGAACCGCGGGCGCATCTCGTCCAGCGGCGTGCCCGCCAGCGCGTCCAGGTCCACCCCGGAGGAGAACGCGCGCCCCGCGCCGCGCAGCAGCACCACCCGGACCGTCTCGTCCGCCGCCGCCTCCCGCAGCGCCGCCGCCAGGAGCCGGTAGCCCTCGGCGGTGAAGCTGTTGAGCCGCTCCGGTCGGTTCAGGGTCAGCACCCGGATGCCCCCGGGTGCCTCGTCGACCAGCAGCACCGCGGTCATCGGCGTAGCCATGCGGACGTTCTACCACAGGCTTCGAAATCCGGAATCAGACTTCGGCCATCGATCCCTCACCACGGCATCGCCAGGCCGCCTTTGGTCCGCGGGATCTGCCCGGTCACGAACCGCGCGGCGTCGGAGGCAAGATTCGGAGGCAAGATAGAGCACCGCCCAGCCGACGTCGTCCGGGGTGCCGATGATGCTATATCGGCTCAGCCGACCGTGGATGTCCGCGGAAGCAGCCCTTCCGGTGGGTTCACGAAAAAGCTGGTCTCCTCGATCAGCTCGCGACTCTTCCACCCATCTGCGGTACGGACCAATTTGTGGTGGTAGTAGCCACCACAATAACTCATCTCCGCGGCGCCTGGGAACCGTATCGGGTTGTAGAACATAGCGACCACAGACGCGCTGGCGCCGTCTAGTTCACATTCGATGTTCGTGATGTAGTGCTGGGTGACGGGGAAGTCCGCGTGCGCCTGAGCCAGGAAGTTTCCCACTGTCTCCCGGTCGCCGTCGATCCCGCCGGCCTGCCGGTAGTCCAGGTAGGCGTCCTCGGTGAAGACAGTCCGCCACAGCTTCCAGTCCTTGCGGTCCACCCCGCGCGCATAGCGGGCGAGCAGGTCGGAGATTTCGATTCGGTCGGCGAGAGCGGCGAGATCCACGGTTCGTCTCCTGATCTTTGTGACTACGAGTGCCGACGGACAGTGAAACCGCCATCACCTGGCCAGGGTCTCGCGTCGACGTTGGTTAGCCTGTCGCGCTCGAGGGCGGCGAACAGAGCGGTTAAAGGAAGAGCCACGGCCCGGCCACCCTTCCGTCAGCGGGGCATGCCCAGCACACGCTCATCCCGGGCACGCCCCAGAGATCCTCATGGGCGGTCCAGGCGACGGTCGCGACCGTTGCGCCCTGCGCGACGGCCCGCGGCAGCGCGGTCGCGTTCGCGCCGGCTACGCCTCCCAGTGTGCCGAGCGCCGCGGCGGTCGCGACGGCGGGCACCGGGGCCAGCGCCGCGCCCACAGCCTCCAGCGCGACGGCGAGGTCGGCCCATCGGCCCCCGGCGCCGCCGTGTTCCTCCGCCAGCGGCAGGCCGGGGATACCTAGCTCCGCCAGCGCCGCCCACACCGGCAGCTCGGATACCGCCGCCACGTCGTCGAGCTGCTTGTGCCGCTCGTCAGCCGGCCAGGAGCGGGCCAGCACACCGGCCACCGCCTCGACCAGCGACGCCTGTTCCTCGGTGTCCGCGACCCCGACCTGATTGATCACCGCTTTACCTCGTCGGCTCGATCGGTAACGACATGATCGTCAAATCTGGTGGGCGGCATCCCTCCTTGACAACGGGCGGACGCCTCCAGCTAGTGGTGGGTGCTCCCCTGCAGACGCTTCGCGTCCGACGCACCAGCTAGGCGCGCCCTGGGCCGGACCCTGCCTGGTGAAGTTGGCGAATTCGTCAAGTCTTGCTAGCCTCTACACGGGAGTGTCCGGGCAGGCATGGGCACCGTCTTCGGCTGGGCACGCGCCTCTTTCCTCAGGGTTGCCGGGGGAGATGCGCTTCTCATGCGGCTGTGGACGCCGCGCAAGCAACCGCGAACAACAGGAGAGGCCAGGCACTCCATGAGCACCAGCACCAGCACCAGCGCCAGCCTGCCCGGGCCGGACGCGCCGGCATCCCTCCGGCCGGCGCACCACGCGCACGCCATGATGCACTGCAATCTGAACACAACCGCCATCGAGCGGTCCGCCGCGTTCCACATGGCGGTGTTCGACCTCGAACCGAGGATGCGTTCGGTCAGCAACGGCGTGGACGCAACCTCGATGGGCCTGTCCGACGACATCGCCAGCGTGACGACATTCCTCTACGACCTGCGCGGCCCCCGGGCGGCGCCGGCGCTGGAACTCGTCAGCTGGAGCCGGCCGCCCACCGAGCAGGTCCGGCCGGAGCACCGGCCCTCCGGGTTCACCGCGGTCGGCTACCGGGTCGCCTCCCTCGGCATCATCAAGGCGCGTCTGGCCGCTATGGGGATCGCCTCGGTCCCCGTGCCCGGGGGCCTGCCAGTCCGCGGCGAGACCCGCCCCGCCCTGCGGATCACCGACCCGGACGGCGTCATCTTCGAGGTCGTGGAGATCGCGCCCGCCGCCGCCGACCCCCGGCGGGTCGCGCTGCTGTCGCACGAGCGGATGCGCTGCACGGACCTCGACCGCACCGTGGGCTGGTACGAGAAGATCGGTTGGCGGGTGCGCGACCGGGGAACCGGGCCAGGCGGGGCGCCGGCGGCATCGCTCGTGCTGCCCGAGGACCCGACCTTCTCCCTGGAGTTCGAGCAGCTCGCCGTGCCCGCCGGGGCGACGCGGCCCCAGGCCGCGAACACCCGGGGCCTCTACCGGATCGCGCTCGCCGTCGACGACGTCCTCGCCGCGTCCGCGTCGCTGGCGGCTGAGGGCGGCGTCAACGGAGCGTTCGGGCAGCCGCTGGCGCCGGTGACGCTGTCGATGCCGGACGTCCCCACGGGCGGCTTCACCGTGCTGTTCCTCGCGGACCCGGACGGCGCCGTCGTCGAGCTTGTCGAGCGGCCGCGCTCCGCCGTGCGCCGTCCCGCCGAGCCGAGCTGAGTTCAGCCAGACGGTCGCGACCCGAGCTTGTTCGGGCAGAGCACCTTCTGACAACGTCGCCAAGTACCGTTCTACGGTTGGGTTGACTGTCTGGAGGTCGAATATGACGCCCGCGCCGATCAAAGATTCCGACCTTGTCGGTCCTCGGGGCATGCGGCCGCCGAGCCATCCGCGCTGGCCGTGGCTCCTGGCGGCCCAGACGGTCGACGAGCTCGTCGTTGCGCGGGCGGAGGTGACGCCAGACCACCTGTTCCTGGTGGACGAGACCGACCAGAGGGTCACGTTCGGCGAGTTTGACGCGCGGGTGACGCGCGTCGCCGCGGCGCTCGCCGCGGCGGGCATCGCCGCTGGAACACGCGTCGCCTGGCAGTTGCCGACGCGGATCTCCACCGTGGTGCTGATGGCGGCGTTGCGCCGGCTGGGCGCCGTGCAGTCGCCGATCATCCCGCTGTACCGGGAACGTGAGGTGTCGGCCGCGCTCGCGACCACCGAAGCGCGGGTGCTGCTGGTTCCGGGTACCTGGCGCGGCTATGACTTCGCCGCGATGGCGGCCCGGATCGCCGCGGCCGGCGGGCCGGCGCCGCGGGTGATCGAAACAGGGTACGACGCGCCTGAGGCCGAGCCTGCCGGCGACCCGGCGGAGCTGGATCCGGATCCGGACGCGGTGCGCTGGATCTACTTCACCTCGGGTTCTACCGGCATGCCCAAGGGTGCCCGCCACACGGACTCGACGCTGCTGTCCACCGGTCTGGCATTCGCCGGAATCGGTGAGCTGGGCCGGCGGCCCGGCGAGTTCGGCTCGATGGGCTACCCGGTCGCGCATGTCGGCGGCATCGAGTACCTGATCGCGGCCCTGGCCAGCGGGATGCCGTTGCTCCTGTTGGAGTCCTTCGTCCCGGACAGGGCCGTCGAGCTCTACAACCGGTACGGGGTGACGACCACCGGCGGCGGGCCGCCGTTCTACACCGCGCTGCTCGCCGCGGCCGACGCGGCCGGGCTACCGGTTGGTCAGCGGCTCGTGCCGACGCTGCGCACGCTCATTGGCGGCGGCGCGCCCTGCCCGCCGCACCTCGTCCCGGCGGTTGCCCAGACGCTCGGCGCGGTACTCGCGCACGACTACGGAATGACCGAGGTGCCGATGATCGCGGTGGCCTCGCCCAGTGACCCGCTGGACGTGCTGGCCGAGACCGACGGACGGCCGGTTCCGGGTAACCGGATCCGGCTGGTGGACCCGGGCGACGCGGACGACGCCGCCTACCCGGCGGGTGCCCCTTCGCCCTCCTGCCGCCCTCCGCGACCGGGGGCTCCGCCCATTCTCCCGGTCGCTTCGGGCGGGTGGCCCGCCGGCGGCGTTGGAGAGGTGCAGGTGTCCGGCGCCGGCGTGTGCCGCGGCTATACCGACCCGGCCGCGACCGCTGCTGCCTTCACCGCGGACGGCTGGTTTCGCACCGGTGACCTGGGCCGTCTGCTGCCTTCCGGCCATCTCGAGATCGTCGGGCGGATCAAGGATCTGATCATCCGCAAGGGCGAGAACGTCGCTCCGCAGGAGATCGAAGGCATGCTCGGCCAGCACCCTGACATCGCCGAGGTCGCCGTCCTGGGTCTACCTGATCCGGACCGCGGCGAGCGGATCTGCGCGGTCGTCGCCCTGCTCCCTGGCCGCGTGGCGCCGACGCTGTCCGGGCTCACCACCTGGCTTTCCGACGCTGGGCTGATTCGGCGGAAGCTGCCGGAGCAGTTGGAAATCGTCGACGCGCTGCCCAGGACCGGGACAGGCAAGATCGACAAGAAGCGGCTCCGGGAGTGTTTCGACGCCCTGGCTGGGATGCGTTCCAACGACCACTATTGATCATCGGAACGCAACGGAGGCGTCAGACCTCGAGGATGCCCATGATGAAGTCGGCGATGACGCGGACCAGGTCCGCGTTGTCGACCGGCAGGCGCTGGACGTGGGTGTGGTACCAGGCCCGGTCCATCATGGACTGGATCGCGAGGCCCAGGGCCTCGGGTGCGTCGGTCGGGGTGCGCTGACGGCCACGCAGGTGCACGCCGAGGAGCCACGCCACCCGCATCTGCTGGCGCCTGCTCGCCGCGCTGATGGCCTCGTCGTCCGGCCAGGACTGCGCGGACAGGGCGAACGCGCCGTGCACGTCCATGTAGGCGAAGTACTTCCACACCCACGCCGCGACATCGGCGTGCGTGCACGGCCGCGGGACCTGTTCCCACGCCCCGACGACCGCCAGCACTTCCCGGTAGGTCTCCTCGCCGAGGGTGCTGAAGATCTCCCGCTTGTCCTTGAAGTAGGTGTAGAAGCCGGCCCTGGAGATGCCGCAGGCGTCGGTGATGTTGTTGATCCGGGTGCCGGCGTAACCGCGTTCCAGGAAGAGCTTCTTCGACGCCTCCAGGATCGCGGCGCGGGTGCGGGTCGCCCGCAGGCCCAGCTTGGTCCCGCCATCACCGGCCTCGTTCGCCCCGTTGGTCGTGGCCGGTGATGGCGTGTTCTCGCCGGGAGCTCCGTCCCTGGTCCGCGCGACGGCTGGGTCGTCCATGGTCGATCCAGTGTATGAGTCCAGGCGCCCGCGGTCGCTGACAGACACGTCACCTCTCGGGTACCTCCTAGTTAGACCCGGAGGTTCAGGGCGAGCATCGCCGCCAGGTCCGACGGATTTGACGGATTAGTCAAATTACCCTAGCCTTCCCACCGCACAAGCCATGGCGGCGGAGGCGGGGGTCAGATGTTCACCGAGGTGCCGCAACCGTCACGCACCGCAGCACCGGCGCAAGCCGGAGATCACCCAACGCGGTCTGACGAACCACGGGCAGCCCGCACCGCCGCGGGCTCTCTGGGCATCGCCGCCGCGATTCCTGTTTTGACGACATTGTCTTTGACGACATCGTCAAATTTGGCGTAGTGTCAAAGGTCATAGGGCGAGAGGTAGGCCATGGTCAAGTCGATTGTCGTAGTTGATCATGAAGATGAAGTCGTTACCCCCTCGTGGATGGTACCCACCGGGTGGTTCGTCGTCGGCTGGTCCCACGAGGTGCCGCCGGGCGAACTGAAGCCCCTCCACGTCTTCGGGCAGGAACTGGTCCTGTACCGGTCCGAGTCGGGCGCGCTCCACTGTGTCGAAGCAACATGCCGACACCTCGGTGCGCACCTGGGGTATGGCGGCCGGGTGGTCGGCGACTGTGTGGTTTGTCCGTTCCACGGCTGGACCTGGGGCTCGGACGGCACCAACGTCGCGGTGCCGGAGGGTAAGACGAGCAAGCGCACGATCGGCGTTCGACCGGTCCGCGAACGGAACGGCATCGTCTATCTCTGGCACGACCTGGCCGGGAAGCCGCCGATGTGGGAGATGCCCGACCTGTTCGAGGACCTTCGGGACGAGTATCCCACCAACGACTACTGGGCCGTTGACGTCGCGGGCGGGTGTTTCGCCTACGACGACATGACCATCAATCCGCGGCTCGCGGTGGAGAACATTGTTGATCCCCTGCACTTCCGTTACGTGCACGGCACCCGCGACGTACCGACGCTGGCCGACCACGAGGTCACCGACGCTTTCTTCATGACGAAGCTTCGGGTCGCATCGCGCGGCCGGCGCGACGATGGGGCCCGGAAGCGGGAGGAGTTCGTGACCCTGAAGCAGTGGGGCCTCGGGATCTCGCACACGCGGTTCTCTGGACGGGACAACACCCACCTCGTCATCTCGGTCACGCCGGTCGACGGACACACGGTCACGCTTCGGCAGACGATCTTTCTGGAGAAGATCGCCGGCGAGAGCGAGTCGGAGCGGAACCGGCGGATGGCTGCCGTCAGCTCGGTCCTTCCCGAGGACATAGCGATCTGGACGCACCAACGGTTCATCGTCCCGTCGTCGTTGCAGGCGCAGGAGGCGGAGATCTTCCGCGACCTGCGGAAGTGGGCGCGGACGTTCGAGCCCAAGGCCGGCAAGTACCGTTCGGAGGCAGGCTTCCATGCGGCCGCCGAGGAGCCTGACTCGACGAGGAGGAACGCGCAGCGAGCGACACAATCCTAATCTGCGTCTCACGCTCACTCACTTCTCGCCTGGTGCTCGAGCTCTAGGGCGCGTCCCGTGGAGACTCCGGTCTGTGGCCCGCGAGCGGCCGGCGTCGCTCGCGGTAGGGCCTTGGCCGGGTCGAGAGCCGAACAGGTGCTTCTGGCGCTTTCGTCAAGTACGATCGCCGCAGGTCGGCAGCCCGAGCCGGAAGGCCGTCGGTGTGTCTGGAGGAGACGGATGACTGGTGGCGCCGACAGGCTGGACGCGCTGCGGCGGGAGGTTCGTGAGTTCGTCGCGGCCGCCGGCGTGCCGGCGCGCTGTGACAGCTGGATGCGGGCATACGACCCCAAGTTCAGCCGGCAGCTGGGTGAGCGCGGCTGGATCGGGATGACCTGGCCGCGCGAGTACGGCGGCGGCGAGAGATCCAACGTGGAGCGCTTCGTCGTCACGGAGGAACTGCTGCGGGCGGGCGCTCCGGTGATGGGCCACTGGACGGCCGACCGTCAGATCGGCCCATCGATCCTGCGTCACGGCACGGAAGAGCTGCGTGCGGAGTTCCTACCGGCCATCTGTCGCGGCGAGCTGGTCTTCGGACTGGGGCTGAGCGAGACCGAGGCCGGCTCGGACCTCGCGGCGGTGCGTACCCGGGCGGTGCCGGTCGACGGCGGCTGGTCGATCACGGGTACCAAGATCTGGACAACGTCCGCGCACATCGCCACGCACCTATACGTGCTCGCGCGTACCGGTGAGCCGGCGACCACCGGCGCCGCCCGTCATGCCGGGCTTACCGAGTTCCTCGTCGACAGGGACACTCCGGGCATCACCGTCCGCCCGATCGTCGACCTGGTCGGGGAGCACCATTTCAACGAGGTCGTCTTCGACGCGGTGTTCGTCCCCGACGGGCGGGTGCTCGGCACCGTCGGCGCCGGCTGGAAACAGGTCACCGAGCAGCTCGCCTTCGAGCGCGGCGGCGCCGAACGGTTCCTGTCGACCTACCCGCTGTTCGCCGCCGTGGTGCGCGCGGCCCGGCGCGCGCCGGACCGGAGCGTGACCGAACGGGTCGGGGCGCTCGCCGCCCGCCTCGCCGGGCTACGCGAGCTCGGCGTCCAGCTGGCCCTCGCGATCGACGGCGGCGAGGCGCCGGTGCGCCTGGCCGCCGAGTCGAAGCTGCTCGGCACCGCCTTCGAGAAGGCCGTCGTCGAGACAGCCCGATACGTGTTCGACATCCGCGGCGCGGACGCGGACGACCGCCGGCTGCTCGCCGAGGGGCTGGCCGCGGTGCCGGGCACCACTATCCGCGGTGGCTCCTCCGAGGTCCTGCAGACCGTCATCAGCCGGGCGGAGGTACCGAAATGATCCTGGACGTCGATCTGCGTGGCGTCGTCGACGACGTCTTCGGGGATGCATCGACGGTGGGCGCCACCGCCGCGGCCGGACTCTGGGCGTTGCTGAGCGAGCTGGGCTGGCCGCTGGTCGGCGTCGCGGAGGAGCTCGGCGGCTCGGGCGGCGATCTCGCCGCCGCGGCGGAGCTGGCGGCCGGGACCGGGCGGCACGCCGTGCCCGTCCCCCTGATCGAGACCGGGGTCGCCGCGTGGACCCTGGCCGAGGCCGGCCTGCCGGTCACCGCCGCGGGCGGCCAGGCGACGGTGGCGCACGCCCTACTCGGGCAGGTCGAGGCCCGCCCCGTCGGCGTCGACGGCGCCTGGCGGCTGGCCGGGACCGTTCCCGACGTGCGCTGGCTGCCGGCGCTCGACCGGGTCGTGGTGGTCACCCGGTCCCCTGCCGGCGCGACCATCGTCGCGGTCCTCGAGCCGGCGGGAACGCCTGGGGTGGCCGTCGAGGCGGGACGTGACTTCGCGGACGAGCCGCTCGGGACGCTGCGCCTCGACGGGGTGGTCGTGCCCGCGGCGGCGGTCGCGGTGGCGCCGGCCGGACTCGCGCGTGACGTGCTGGACCGGGCGGCTGTTCTGCGCGCGGCGGCGATCGCCGGCGCCGTCGAACGGGCCTGCGCGTTGACGAAGGAGCACGTCGGCACCCGCCACCAGTTCGGCCGGCCGCTGGCGGCGCTGCCGCCGGTGCGCCAGCTCATCGCCGGCATGGCCGTCGAGCGTGACCTGCTGGACGCCGCGCTCGCCGTCGCGTTGGCCCGGCCGGGGCACGCGACCGCCGCCGCCGCGCGGGCGGTCGCCGCGGCCTGCGCTGGCGCCGTCGCGACCGGCGCCCACCAGCTGCACGGCGCGATCGGCGTCACCCAGGAGTATCCGCTGCACCGGCTGACCCGCCGGCTGTGGGCCTGGCGCGACGAGGACGGCTCGCAGCGTCGGTGGGAGGAGTTCGTCGGCGCGGCCGTGCTCGGCGGCGAGGGCGACGACTGGCTGTGGTCGCTGGCCACCGGCGCCCCCGCCGCGGCTGGCGCCGCGGCGGGCGTCGCGGCTGGCGCCGCATCCGCCTGAAGCGTGCGAACAACGGCGGCGCCCCGCGCGGGTGGCCGCGACATCGACCGGAGGAGAGTCGTGATGGCACAGCAGGTGCCGATCGCCGAGGACCTGTTCACCTGGCCGTCGGACAACCCGGCGTTGATCGGTGGCCGATCCTCGGATGGGCGGGTGGTCTT